>JGI26083J51738_10000445_pt1 | contig 22829 bp, 26 predicted proteins | sample SaaInl85LU_5_DNA_FD_51738 | JGI IMG/M metagenome (IMG submission 51738)
AGACCTGACCATTACATCAAATCAAAATAATTATATTGTTCAAAAAGGTAAGGCTTTTTTATATAAAAAGAATAATAATAATTCCAGAATCAATAAGTTTCTTTATTTAAACTCAAGAGTATATATTCCAAAATTAGGTGAAAACTTTTCTCAAATAAACCAATATTGGATCAAGAATGAAGATATCAAAAAAATAAAAGGAGGGAAAAATACTAATTTTATTCAATCTTTAAAATATTTTAAAAATACAAAATATGTTTGGGGAGGAAATACTTGCGATGGCATAGATTGTTCTGGATTAGTGCAAGAAATGCTTAAAAATATATTTTTAAAATGTCCACGAGATAGCAAAGATCAAGAAAAATTTTTTAAAAAAAAAATTAAAATTAATCAAATCAAAAAAGGAGATTTATTATTTTGGAAGGGCCATGTAGCTATAGCATTAAATAAAAATGAGTCTGTCCATGCTTATGGTCCCAAAAAAAAAGTAATAAGAATGAAAACAAAAAAAATAATTTCTGATTTATTAAAAAAATCTTTAAAATTAAGTTCGATTAGAAGGCCAATAAATTAAAATGAGAACATTTTTTTAGTTGATTCGATCTCTTTTTATCCATAGTTTGTTCTAGAGCTATATCAAAATATAGTAGGTCAAAAATTACATGCCACTAGAGAACAATAATCAAATTTTAGCAATCCTCGGGCCTACCAATACAGGGAAAACGTTTTTAGCGATTGAAAGAATGCTTGAATATGGAAATGGGGTAATTGGTTTTCCACTTAGATTATTAGCAAGAGAAGTTTATGACAAAATTGTTTTAAAAATTGGCTACGAACGTGTTGCTCTTGTAACTGGTGAAGAAAAAATTATTCCGCCAAAGGCTGACTATTATCTTTGCACTGTAGAATCTATGCCTCAAGATATTAACTTCGAATTTGCAGCAATTGATGAGATTCAAATGTGTGCAGATCCTGAACGTGGTCATATTTTTACAGATAGATTGATGAATTATAGAGGTGATAAACTAACAATGTTTTTAGGATCAGACACAATAAAAAAATTGCTAACTGAACTTGTTCCAGAAACTGAGTTTATTTATAGGGAAAGATTATCAAAATTAACTTATTCGGGTTATAAAAAAATATCCAGGATTAAGCCTCGAAGTGCAATCATCGCATTTTCAGTTGATGACGTTTACGCGCTAGCCGAATTCGTAAGAAGACAAAAAGGTGGTGCAGCTGTAGTAATGGGGTCACTAAGTCCAAAAACAAGAAATTCTCAAGTTGAAATTTATCAATCTGGTGATGTTGATTTCTTAATTGCAACAGACGCAATTGGCATGGGCATTAATATGGATATCGATAATGTCTATTTTAGTGGATTAAAAAAATATGATGGTAAAAAAATTAGAGATTTAAGAGACAGTGAAATTGGTCAAATTAGTGGTCGAGCGGGAAGATATATGAATGATGGATCGTTTGGTACTACCGGAGATTGCGAAAGACTTACTGATGAACAAATTGATAAAGTTGAAAATCATAGGTTTGATGATGTCTTAAATATTTTTTGGAGAAATAGTAATTTAGACTTCACTTCTAGTCAAAATTTAATTCAAAGCCTAAGTGTAAGACCGCCTCAAGATAATCTACAAAGAAATAAGGATTTAATTGATGAAACAACATTCAGATTTTTAGTATCAGAAAAATCAAATCTCAACTTTAATAATCATCAAAACTTTGTGAAATTACTATGGGAGTGTTGTCAAATTCCAGATTTTACAAAAAGCTCTTATAATGAGCACACTGATATCATCTACAAAGTGTTTTCGTTTTTATCTTCTGATAAGGGAAAAATAACAAATGATTGGATGAAACAACAACTCAGTAATTTAAATAATTATGAGGGCAATATTGACAGTTTAGCTAATAGAATTTCTTATATTAGAACTTGGTCATACGTTTCTAATAAAAGTAACTGGGTAGAAAATGCTGATTATTGGATCGCAAAAACTAAGGAGATTGAAGATAGACTNTCAGAAAAACTTCATGAAGANCTTTCAAAAAGNTTTGTTGANAAAAGAATAAGCGTTTTATCNAGGGGTTTAAAACAAGATATTGAATTAAACACAAAAATNATTGATACAAATAAAATTTATATTAATGAACATTATATTGGNAAAATAAATGGCCTTAAAATCGAATTAGATTATTCGTCAACAAATCTAGATACTGATATAAAATCTTTAAAAAAAGCAGCTAGATCCGGTGCNCAACAAGAATTAAAAAATAGAATAGAAAAAATAATCAATCATCAAGAATTACTTGAACTTAAAGAAGATTTAAAAATCTATTGGCAAGATAGTAAAATCGCCGAGATTAAGCCTGGTAAGAATTATTTAAATCCTGTTATTAAACTTTTTATTGATGACACTCTTGAAGATAATGATTTTTCAAACCTTAAATTAACAATTGAAAATTGGATAGAAAAAGAAAAGCAAAAACATTTAAGTGATCTTATTTCTATTGAAAAAACTTCTTTAAAGAATTCACTTGCAAGAGGATTGGCCTACCAGTTATTTGAAAATAATGGAGTTTTGAACCGAGAAACTGCCAGCAATATGATTAAAAATTTAAATAAAGAGGAAAGGTATGAATTAAGAAAAAAAGGCATAAAAATCGGAAAGTACCATATATATCAGCCCAGAATGATCAGGCCCAATGCTATTAAATTTAAAACGATATTATGGAAATGCTTTAATAGCACAAAAGAAATGTCATATCCAAACTTTGGCATAAATTTTTTAAAAAATTTTAAAAACAAAAATAAAAATTTTTTAAGAATTTGTGGATTTGAAACTTTTGGAAATTTTATTATACGAGTTGATATTTTGGAAAGACTTTTTATTGAAATTATCAATCGATCTAAAGATTATAAGTTTAAATTAGACTCAAAAATCCTGAATCTACTTGGGTGTACAAAAGACGATTTTATAAATTTTATCAAATTAATTGGCTATAAAGTTATAAATGAAGAAAATGAACCTGAGTTCAAATATTTGCCAAAAAAAATAAGAAAAAATAAAGAAAAAAAAGCGACTAATGCATTTTCAGTTTTAGAAAATTACAAAATTTAAATTATGTTTTGGAATAAAAAAAAAGAACAACAAGAAAAATTTAAAAGCTTAGAAATGGCAATATGTACGCTTTTAATTCATGCTGCAAAAGCTGATGGTAAATTTGAAGATCAAGAAAAAAAATTAATTAGAAAATTTTTAATAGAGTTGGAAATAAAAGATGAAAATTACCTAGACGAACTTATTAATTTTTGCATTAAGAAAGAAGAGCAATCCATTGAAATTCTTAATATGACAAAAGAAATAAAAAAATTAAAATATGAAGAGCGTCTTTACATTATTGAATTGATAGTCAAAATAATATATTCAGACCAACAACTCTGTCATTTCGAAGATAGATTATTAAGAAAAATTTCGGGATTAATCTATATTGAGGATCAAGACTTAGGAATTATTAAAAAAAATATAAAAAATGACGTACATCGTTAACGAAAAATGTATAAAATGTAAGTTAACAGACTGTGTAGAAGTATGCCCAGTTGATTGTTTTTATGAAGGAGAAAATATGCTCGTTATCAACCCTGATGAGTGCATAGATTGCGGTGTGTGCGAACCTGAATGTCCTATTGATGCCATTGAACCTGACACAAATGCAAATACCGAAGAAATGTTACTCGTTAATAAAGAGTATTCTGAAAAGTGGCCAAATATTTCGAAGAAGAAAGATCCTCTTCCAGATTGGGAAAGTTTTAAAGACGAAAAGGACAAATTTAATAAGTATTTTGAAAAAAAATAAAATTTATTAAACCGTAATATGGATTGAAAATTATCTATTAATAATATAATTCACAGCATCTATGCCAAAGAAAACTAAAGCAAAACCTAAAGCTAAAAAAACNACTAAAAAAACACCTAGTAAAAAAGTTACAAAAAAAGTAGTAAAAAAAAGTAATAAAAAGGTTGCCACGAAAGTAGTTTCAGAAAAAAAAATTAAAACTAAAGTTAAAGAAGAAAAAAAAGAAAATTTAGCTCCACAGAATTTTCAAACAAGAACTAGTGCACAAAATGATCTCATTGAAATAAAAAAAATAAAAAAACAAGAAACAGAAAAAAGAGTTTATAAAGTTAAGGACTATGTGATTTACCCTAAGCATGGTATCGGACAGATTATTTCAGTCGATAAACTAACGATTGCAGGAATAGACGTTAGTGTTTACAAAATTGAAATTACAAAAGATAAACTCAATTTAACGATTCCAACAAATCAACAAAATCATTTAAGACCTTTATCTAGTTTGAATCAGATTAATAAAGCTCTTTCAATTTTAAAAGGTAAGGCCAAAATCAAAAGAACTATGTGGAGCAGAAGAGCTGCGGAATATGAACAAAAAATTAATTCTGGAGATATTTATCAAATTGCCGAGGTGGTTAGAGATTTAAATAAAAATACAGATATGCCAATTGATCAGTCATACAGTGAACGTCAGCTTTTTGAAAAGGCGTATGATCGACTACTTGGAGAAGTATCAATTGTTTTAAAAATTTCCGAGGATGAAGGTAAAGTTCGATTAAATAAATCGCTTGGTAAAAAAATCGAAGAACCGGCTAATCAAAGCGCATAAAAAAAACGCCCTTCCGGATGAGAAGAGCGTTTTTTTCTAAAAAGTTTTTCTAAAATTAAAAAACTATCTTTTTCTTCTTTTAGTAGCTTTTTTCTTTTTAGTTTTCTTCTTAGTAGCTTTTTTGGCTTTCTTCTTAGTAGCCTTTTTAGCTTTTTTTCTTTTTTTTGCCATCTCCGTTCCTCTCTTTAATTTAAAGTTTGGAGTATCACACAAAATTAATTATGTGATTCGTTATTAACTAATTTAAAAACGAATTCGTTATTAAAGTCAAACGTTNAAAATTTTATAAATTTNTTCAAAAAAATATTTTTTGATTTTTNAAAAAATATTTTTATTTCTAATGATGAAACAAAATTTTTTTTTAGTTAAAAAGTCAATGTTTTTAGTAACTTTTTTAGTATTTATAAAATTTTTCTAACTCAATTTTATATTTTGACTTAATTTTNTGTCTTCTTATTTTCATTGTTGGTGTTAACAATTCATTTTCAATTGTAAATTCCTCATCAAGANTTTTAAATTTTTTTATTTTTTCAATAGCAGTTAAGCTTTTATTTGTTTTATCAATCAGTAATTGTATTTGTGTATTATCTAATTTAATATTTTTGTTTAGCACAAGCAAACAGGATAAATACTTTTCATTATCACCGTGCACATATGCCTGTTCAATTTCGTCATGCAAACATAAAAGATTTTCAATTTTAGATGGAGAAATATTATCTCCTCCTAAAGTTACAATAATATCTTTTTTTCTGTCAGTAATTTTTAAATAACCTTCAGAATCAAGTTCTCCAATATCCCCTGTATGCAACCATCCATTTTGAATAACTTCTGCAGTTGCTTTTGGATTATGCCAGTATTCTAACATCACGTTCTCACCTTTAACTAATATTTCTCCATCATCTGCTATTTTCACAAGGTTATTTGAAAATACCTTTCCTACAGTATCTATTCTAATATCATCTACAGGATTACAGGATACCACTGGTGAAGTTTCTGTAAGACCATAACCTTGTAAAGTTTTTAACCCTAGGGAGTTTAAAAATAACCCAACGTTTTTATCTAGAGGACCACCACCTGAAACGAAGGCTTTTAAATTACCTCCAAAATTATTAATTATCTTTTTTCTAACAATTTTATCTAAAATTTTATTTAAGATATTTTCAAAAACACTAAGTTTTTCTTTTTTAAATTTTTTTGCACCAAGTTCTAAGGTTTTAAAAAATAACGATCTTTTGATGACTGATGATTTTTTTACAGATGATGACATTTTATTATACAAATTATTATAAAATCTCGGCACCGCAGTCATTACATGTGGTTTAGCAATTTTAATATTTTCAAGAAGTTTTTCAATTATGGGCGAATAGTAAATTTGCGCTCCCAGTGAAATCTGAACAAATTGAACGGTGTGTTCGTAAGAATGTGATAATGGTAGCCAAGTTAAAAACCTCGGTTGTTTAATTTCTAATTTATCAACTAAATTTTTAGCATCCTCACAATTAGATAATATACCTCCATGGCTCAAGACTACTCCTTTAGGGTTACCTTGAGTACCCGAGGTATAAATAATACACGCTGGATCTTTTCTTTTAGCTTCAGAGGTAAAATTATTTTGTTCAGTTTCAGTTAATTGATTAATATTTAAAATATTTTCTATTTCTTCGAAACTGATAATGAATTTAAAGTTGTAATTAATTTTTTTTGCAGCTGAACTTACAGTGTCAAAAAGTTTAGTATTTGACACAATTAATCCTTTGGGTTGACAGTCGTTTAAAATATATTCAAAATCTTTTTCGGTATAGGTTGTATAATTTGGAACTGTAATTGCATTAACTGCCAAAATTGAAAGATCGCTAATCATCCACTCTGGCCTGCCCTCTGATAACAGCATCACTCTATCACCTTTACTTACAGATTGTTTGGCTAAATATTGAGCGAGTAAATTAATTTGCCTTGAAGTTTCGACCCATGTTAATGCATTGGTAGATTTGTCTTTATTGATCCTAAATAAAAAAGGGCTATCTTTGAATTTATCAGCCTGAGATTGATATAACTCATATAAGTTATTTAATGATTTAAATTCCATATTTTGGTGGGCGAAAAGGGAGTCGAACCCTTAAGGTTTCCCGGCGGATTTTGAGTCCGCTGCGTCTACCAATTCCGCCATTCGCCCCTCACATTATAATTTTTAAATTCTACATTGTTATAAACGCCAATTAAAAAACTTCAATTGTTTCTGAATTGATAGCNAANATTAAACTTAATCCTTTTTGTATGGTGTTTTAANTTTGGATAGATATAANTTTATNAANTAATGTTTAAAAACTTATTTAANAAAACTGTAGNACTTGCAGCACACAAAAGTGCTAGATTTTTTTTATCATTTNTATGCATAATTGAGAGTATTTTTTTTCCAATTCCTCCCGATGTCATGATTATTCCGATGACATTAGCTAAAAAAAAGAAGTGGTTACAAATTGCTACAATCGCAACNGTCTCTTCTGTCGTAGGAGGTATCATTGGCTATGCAATAGGTTTTTTCTTTTATAATGAAATAGGTATCCATATTTTTGAATTTTACGGATTTGAGGGTTTTAATAATTTCAAAGACCAAGTATCGGTAGGAAAAGGGTTTTGGGCTTGGATTATTCTTTTGGCTATCGCTGGATTTACACCGGTTCCATTCAAACTTTTGACAATTTCAAGTGGACTAATTCATTTTAACTTTTTTATATTTATCATTGTCGCAACACTAACCAGAGGTTCTAGATTTTTTATTTTATCAGGATTACTGAGCTTCTTCGGTCATAAAATTCTACCTTATTTTGACAAATTTTCTGGAAAAATTTTAATCATTCTTACGTTTTTATTGTTACTCGGTTTTTATATAGCTTACTTAATATATAATAACTATGAAACATTTTTTCAGTAATGCTAAAGACTAAAAATATTTTTAAATATCTTTTAGCTGCTCATATATTAATCATTATTGCAGTTTATTATATTGAGTACATTTTAGATGTTTATGCTTGCAATCTTTGTAAATATCAAAGGCTACCTTTTTTTTTAAATATTATAGCTTTAATCTTTTTAATTATTAACAAAGAAAAATTTTTTAAATTTTTCTATATTTTCATTTTTTCAGTATTTATAAATATAGGTATTGCTACTTACCACGTGGGGATTGAGCAAAAAATATTCGAAGAAAGCAAAGTATGTAAAATTGACAATAATGTTAATAATAAAGAACAATTATTAAAGGAGTTGTACAAAAAAAATAAACCAGGTTGTTCAGAAGTAACTTTTAAATTACTAGGTTTTTCACTATCTTCACTAAATTTAATGACTAATATTGTATTTTTACTAATAAGCGCTCATATATATAGAAATGAAAAAAAATAAAACTATTGAAGAAATGATAAGAGTAGATCACGCTGGAGAAAGAGGTGCGGTCAACATTTATGATGGACAGCTCATGGCACTTCAACTTTTAAAGTCAGATCCGGAAATGGAAAAAAAAATATCTGAAATGAAAGAGCATGAAAAAGAGCACTTAAAATATTTTGAGCAACAGTTAGCTGAAAGAAAAGTTAGGCCTACATTATTATTACCAATGTGGGATCTGTTAGGTGTTAGTTTAGGTTTTGTTACTGGTCTTATGGGTAAGAAAGCTACAATGCTATGTACCGCTTCTGTTGAAGAAGTAATAGATAAACATTATCAATCTCAAATTGAACATCTTGAAAGGGAAGAAAAGCAAGAAAAAGATCTCATAAAAAAAATTAAAAAATTTAGACAAGATGAACTTGATCATAGGGATTTGGCTTATGAAGAAGGCGCAACTAAAAAAGGTGCTTTTGGTCTTTTAGATATGGCTATAAAAACAGGTTCTAGAATTGCTATTGAAGTAGCTAAAAGAATTTAATCACGGTTCTAATTTAACATCCCAGTATAAGTAATCTAACCAGCTTTCATGTAAAAAATTTGGTGGAAAATATCTTCCATTTCTATGCAGTTGTTCTTCTGATGGTTTATATGGTTTGACCGAAGGTATCATCCCGCAAGCTTTTGGCATCTTACCTCCTTTTTTCACGTTACAAGGTGAGCAAGCTGTTGCTACATTCTCCCAAGTAGTCAATCCACCTAAAGATTTTGGTATAACGTGATCAAATGTAAGATTTTTTTTATCACCACAGTACAAACAGGTAAATTTGTCTCTCAAGAAAACATTAAATCTAGTAAAATTTGGAAACTCTGAAGGTTTTACAAAACTTTTTAATGAAATTACACTTGGTAACTTCATTGTAAATGAAGGGCTTCTTATTTCTCTATCATATTCTGAAACAATGTTTACCCTTTCAAGGAAAACATCTCTTATAGCATCTTGCCAGCTCCATAATGATAGTGGATAGTAACTTAGAGGTCTATAATCAGCATTTAGAACCAATGCAGGACATTTTTCAAGCGGAAGATTTTCACTTGATGAAGCAATCATGAGTAAAAAGTTATATAAATTTATAAATTAAAGCAAGTTAAAGTTTTATTAATAAACATCATCAAAATTTATTATAAACTTTTTATAAAATTTAACCCCTCGCTTAATCCATCTGGTGAAATAGAATGTCCCAACCCTTCATAAACATGATAGTCTACTACAAAACCTTTTTGTTCTAAAAAATCATTAGATTTATACATTTCCTCAATCGGAACAATCTCATCACCATTACCATGAAATAGTTTAATTCTTGGCTTAGATTTTAGTTCTTTATCAAATAAATCATAATCATAAATTTTTCCTGAATAACCGAGAACACCTGCAATATTTACTTTTTGTCTTATGGCATACTGAATACTCATCATTGTCCCTTGGGAAAAACCAACTAAAATCAAATCTTTGAGTTCAAGTTTTAGTTCATCAAGCTTAGTAGTAATACATTTATCTAGCTTATCTAAGGAAATCATAGTTTCTTTTCTTATTTGATCGTTATTTGTCTGCATGAGATCAAACCACTCAAACCCAGATGCATTAACTTGACAAACATTTGGGGCATTTGGAACGCAAAAATGGACGTCGGGTAAAAATCTTTGCCAATAATTTGCTATTGAAAACAAATCATTAGCGTCAGCTCCATAGCCATGTAATATAAAAACTAATTTTTTAGTTTTTGATGATAAGCTTTTTAATTCCAATATATTTAAACTCATTTTTTATTATCTTTACGTCTATTATATGTTACAGACATTTCAATGTCAGAAAATACTTTAAAATTTATTGCGATTATTGCAATGATTGCTGTAGCCGTAGTTCTAATCCGAGGACTTAAAACTTTTTTTGTTGGAGGAAATCTTGATAGTAAAAAGAAAAGTAACAAACTCATGCAGATGCGAATTATGCTACAGTTTTGTGCAATAGTAGTTCTTATGGCTCTAGCCTACATCACTGGTAAGTAATTAAAAAGATTTTATCCAATTTACAAATTCTTCATTATTAAAATCAATATCGCCTAGAATTCTAGCAACCTCTTTCTTCTCCGAATTCACCACAAGAGTGACTGGGACCCCCCTTAAACCAAGTGATCTTGTAAGTTTTAAATTTTTATCAAAATATGTGGTTAGATTTTTAATACCCAAATTATCTAAAAAAGATTTAACATCAGAATACTTTTTATTCTCAAGGTTAATTAAAACTATATTTAACTGCTTAGAATTTACACTGTTTGCAAGTTTATCTAAAAGTGGAAGTTCTTTTTTACATGGCGCACACCATGTTGCCCAAAAATTTATTAAAGTCACTTTAGAGCTTAATTTTTCTAAAATAATTTTTTGTGATTTAATGTTTTCAATTTCTAAAATTGGCAAATCTCTTGGGCTTTGATGTATGACAATATTTGTAAATGTTTTATTGATATTGGCTTGTGAATGTATGCTATTAGTATTAAGAATAAAAAATATTGTTATAAAAAATAAAAAAAAACGAAACATTGAATTATTTTAAATCAAAATGACCAAAACAAAAACAAATAAAGTCTGGGGTGAGAGAATGAAATCTAAACCTTCAAAACTTTTAACAGAAATTAATGCTTCCATAGATATAGATCAAGAATTGTATATTCAAGATATACAAGGATCTATCGTACATTGCAAAATGTTAGCAAAACAAAAAATTATAGATCAAAATATCTCCAAAAAAATTGTTAAAGGATTAGAAAAAATAAAAAAAGAAATTGAAAATAATAAATTTATATTTTCTAAATTAGACGAGGATATTCATCTAAATATTGAAAAAAGATTATTTGATATCATCGGCCCTGAAGCTGGTTTTTTACATATAGCAAGATCAAGAAACGACCAAGTTACTACAGACTTTAAACTCTGGGTAATGGATTCATCAAAAAAACTAAATGTTGAAATAAAAAATCTTATTAAAGCAATAATTAAATTAGCTGACAAACATAAAGATATTATCATGCCAGGTTTTACACATTTAAAAAATGCACAGCCTGTTTTGTTTTCTCACTATCTTCTCGCTTACGTTGAGATGTTTAAAAGAGATTATAAAAAATACTTAAATGTAATTAAAAACACATCTGAGAATCCACTCGGATCAGCTGCTCTTGCAGGAACAAGTTTTAATTTAGACAGAAATTATACGTCCAGTAATTTAGGTTTTAATAAACCAACTGATAACTCGATAGATGGAGTATCAGATAGAGATTATGCATTAGAATTTTTGTTTGTATCTAGTTTGTGCTCAATGCATTTATCAAGATTAGCTGAAGAGATTGTTTTATGGAACTCTGACATTGTTAAAATGATAAGTATCAAAGATAAAATGCTAACAGGCTCTTCGATNATGCCTCAGAAAAAAAATCCTGATGGTGCTGAATTNCTGAGAGGCAAAACTGGTTCTGTTTATTCAAATTTACAATCTTTATTAGTTACAATGAAAGGACTTCCCCTTTCATATTTTAAAGATATGCAAGANGATAAAAAGCCCGTATTNGAAACNTACCATACTGTAANATTAAATCTTAGAATCGCCAAAGAACTTATCGACTCTATTACTCCTAATAAAAAAGTTATGAGAAAATTTGCAAATGATGGNTACACAACTGCTACAGACTTTGCTGACTACTTGGTTAAAAAAGGATTAAGTTTTAGAGAGGCGCATAAAAAATCTGCAAAACTTGTAAATATTGCTGAAAAAAAAGGGATGACCTTGGATCAATTAAAATTTAAAGAAATTCAATCTATTGATAAACTAATTGATAAAGATGTTTTAAAAATCCTTACAGTGGAAAATTCTGTAAATTCAAAAATATCTTACGGTGGTACTTCGAAAAGAAATGTAGTTAAAATGATTAATAAATTAAAAAAGGAATTTAAATGAAAAAAATAATAACTCTATTTGTTTCTATATTATTTATTTTTACAGCATCTTGCGGGAAAAAAGGTCCACCAGTTTATCAAGAAAAATCTAAAGTAAATATTGATAGATCTTAAAATTTTAAATGGATTTTTTAAAATTTAAAAATAACAAACTATCAGTTAACAATATTGATTTAAAAAAAATTACAAAAAGTAAAAAAACTCCATATTATTTTTACTCATTTGACCAGCTAAACAAAAATATAATAAAATTAAAATCTGCATTCAAATCTTCTAATCCATTAATTTGTTTTGCCGTCAAAGCTAATTCCAATATTGAAGTCATTAAAGAATTAAAAAATAAAGGTCTCGGGGCTGATGTTGTTTCTTTAGGAGAGCTAAAACTTGCTTTAAAAGCGGGTATCAAAGCGGAAAAAATAGTTTTTTCTGGGGTTGGAAAATCAATAGATGAGATAGAATTTGCTATAAAAAAAGGAATTTTATCAATTAACGCAGAATCAAAAAATGAGATTGATTTAATTAATGCTGTTTCTCAAAAATTAAAAAAAATAATCAATATCGGGATAAGAATTAATCCAAATATAAAAGCTGATACTAATAAAAAAATTACAACAGGTGATAAAATCAATAAGTTTGGAATTAGTATAGATGATTTTTATAAAATTATAAAATCTAAGTCGCATTATAAAAACATAAATATAAATTTACTTAGTGTTCATATAGGCAGTCAAATTAAAGATATTATTTTTTATAAAAAATTATTAATCGTAATTGAAAAAATTCTAAAAAATTTAAAAAAACAAAATCATACCATTCAATATGTTGATCTTGGTGGTGGAATGGGAATTCCTTATTTTAAAACAGACAAAGAATTTAATATTAAAAAATTTGGAAAAATGGTGGATCAGTTTTACCGTAAACAAAAGATAAAAATCATGTTTGAAATTGGTAGATATCTTGTTGGCAATATTGGCGCAATTATATCTAAAGTTATTTACGTAAAAAAAACTAAAGATCGATATTTTATTATTTTAGATACAGGCATGAATGATATGGCTAGATCGGCAATTTACGAAGCTTTTCATGAAATACTACCTTTAGAAAAAAATACAAAAAAATTTAAAATTAAAGTTGAATTTGTTGGGCCAATTTGTGAAAGCAGTGATACTTTTGGTTTATACAAATCTTATCCTATTTTAAAAGACGGAGATTTTGTATGCATTACTAATTGTGGGGCCTACGGAAGAACATTGAGTTCAAATTATAATATGCGACCTCTAATTGAAGAATTAGTTATTAAAAGAAATAAGATTAAAACAGTTAGAAAAAGACAAAAAATTGAAAATATAATTTAAGTGATTTTTTTAAGATCTTTAATATTCAACATACTAATTTATTTAGGAATAATTTTTTCCTGCCTTATTGGTATTCCTCTATTAATTTTACCTTCAATTTATTTAAGAAAATTAAGTAGTTTTCTGGGATGGTATTTTATTTTTATGTCCAGAGTTATTTTAAATGCCAAAGTTAATACATCTGGAATTGAAAAGTTGAATACAAGCCAAAAGTTTTTTATTGCTTCATCTCATCAATCAATGTTTGAGACTTTTGCATATAATTATTTTATTCCTAATGGTTTTTTTATTTTAAAAAAAGAATTAATGAACATTCCACTATTTGGCCTTTATTTAAAAAAATTAAATTGTGTTTCTATTGATCGTGGAAAAACTACTAAAGAAAATCTAAATTTTTCTGATAAAGTTATAAATAATATTAACAATGGTAAAACCTTAATTATTTTTCCTCAAGGAACTAGAGTGCCTCATAATGAACGTGTTCCTATTAAAAAAGGAGTTAGAAGAATTTATGAAAATTTAAAAATTTCATGTTTACCAATAAAATTAAATACTGGAAAAGTCTGGCCAAAAAATAGTTTTTTAAAATATCCCGGCGAAATAAACTTCATCTTTAAAGATATTATTGAACCAAACCTAACTGGGGATGATTTTATTAAAGCGTTAGAATTTGCTCTTTATGAGTAACCTTACTCCAAACCTTCTTTTATAATTTTTTCTCTTATCTCTTTGGTCTTTTTAAACTTGTCATATAAGAACTTTCCATCATCATTCTGGATAGCTTCCATCACTTTCTTAAGGTCATTGTTAAATTTATTTAACATTGAGATAATTTCATTCTTATTACTGAGCATAATATCTCTCCACATTGTGGGGTCGGATGATGCTATTCTTGTAAAATCTCTAAATCCACTAGCGCTAAACTTAATAACTTCTGATTTGATATCCTCTTCAAGATCATTTGCAGTACCTACAATATTATATGCAATTAAATGAGGGATATGACTTGTGATAGCCATAATTGAATCGTGATCTTTGGGACTCATAGTTTCAATTTGAGAACCAAAATTTTTCCAAAGATCGTTAATTTTTTTAACATGATGTTCTTCACACATTTCGCAAGGTGTTGAGATAAACCATCTATCCTTAAATAATTCCTTAAAACCATTCTCAGGACCACTCTTTTCTGTACCTGCAATCGGATGGCCAGGAACAAAAATTTTATTCTTTAATAATTTTTTTGCTTTTTCTATTACTTGAATTTTAGAAGAACCTACGTCTGTAATGATGCAATCATCTAATTTAAGTTTATTTAATTCAAGAAAAATATTTTCGTAAGTACTGATAGGTGTACATATAAAAATAACTTCGGATTTCTCAAGTTCCTGATTAATGGCGGTATGATAAGAGTTACCCAAAGCTAAATGCTCACTTGATTTTAAATTACTCGCATTTGAGTCAACTATATTGATTTCCGCCTGATTATTAATATCTTTGATCGCTCTAGCTATAGAAGATCCAATTAAACCAATTCCTATAATTGAAACATTATTCATTAAAAATTATTTTCTAAAATATCTAAGAATTTGTTATTTTCCTCTTCAGTTCCAACAGTCAACCTTAAAGAGTTTTCAATATTATAAGCATTCATTTTTCTTAGTAAAATCTTATTATTTATAAAAATTTCAAAAGCTTTTTCTGAATTCACTTTTGCATTATTAAAATTTAGTAGTAAAAAATTTGCAACAGGCTCATTTGTCTTGATATTTTTCGATATAATTTTTTCGTACATTTTTTTTATCCATTTTTCATTATGCTCAATATTTTTATTAATCCAATCTTCATCTTGCAAAGCTATACTGCCTGCTTTCTCTGCTATTCCAGAAACATTAAAAGGAGGCTTAAAAGTATTTGCCGCTTTAATTATTTCTTTTGAACCATAGCCCCACCCTAGCCTTAAATTTGCTAAACCAAATATTTTAGAAAAAGTCCTACAGATAACTGTATTTTTTGAATCTTTAAATAATTCAAGACCATTTTTGTAATCCTTTTTTGTGACGTATTCAGCGTAAGCATCGTCAACCATTAATAGAATATTTTCTGGTAATTTTTTTCTAAGGTTAATTAATTCATCAGCGTTTAAGTATGTACCTGTTGGATTGTTTGGATTGGCAATAAAAACAATTTTAGTTTTTGATGAAAGAAGCTTCAAAGTTTCATCAATTGAAAATTTATTATTTATATTTTTAGCGAACTTAACATTTGCACCATTTAACTGTGAGTAAATTCTGTACATCAAAAAAGACTCTTCAGCGACAATGACTTCGTCTTTTTCATTTAGAAATGACTGACAAATTAAACTTATAATCTCGTCAGATCCAGAGCCAATAATGATCTGATCAATATTTAAATTAAATTTTTTTGATATTGTTTCTTTAAGTTCATTACTATTTCCATCAGGATATTTCTTTAAATCCACATTATTTCTTAGCAATTCCAATACTTTCGGAGATGGCCCAAGAGCTGATTCATTTGCTGATAATTTTATAGGGTTATCTATATTATTAATTTTAGACAAACCGCCTACATATAAGTCAACATTAACTGTTTTTGGTTTAGGTAAATTCATTTTTTTTTGGGTTTCATATAATACTTCTCAAATACAATCAAAAAAAGCTGATTAATTGACAAAGAAATAGCCTTTTAGTACAAAACCGACACCGCCGATTTACCGAATTGCGGGCGATAACAGCTAAAGAGGAAATCGCAAAGCGATTTAAAAGAATGAACATTGATTATAGTAAAGTAAACAAAATTACCATCAACCAATCTTTAAAACTTGATTGTGGAGTTACTTTAGAAAAATTTGATATAGCTTATGAAACTTACGGTACTTTAGATGAAACAAAATCTAATGCTATCTTAGTATTTCACGCTCTATCCGGAGATCAATTTGTTACTGGAACTAACAAATTAACAGGACGAGAGGGATGGTGGAATTTAGCTGTAGGACCTAATCTAGCCATTGATACTAATAAATATTTTGTAATTTGTGCAAATGTTTTAGGCGGTTGCATGGGTAGTACGGGCCCTAAGGAAATCAATCCAGAAACAAACAAACCTTACGGATTATCTTTTCCAGTTATAACAATAAAAGATATGGTGAGTGCTCAGATTCATCTTTTGGATTTTCTTGGTATCAAAAAAACGTTAAGTGTTCTTGGAGGATCAATGGGGGGTATGCAAGCACTGCAATTTTGTTCTTTATTTCCAGATAGAACCTTTTCTTCCATTCCAATTGCTTGTGCAGCAAGTCATTCAGCTCAAAATATTGCTTTTAATGAACTTGCCAGACAAGCTATCATGGCTGACCCGAACTGGGATTCTGGAAACTATTTTTTATCGGGCAAAGTCCCAAGGAATGGTTTAGCAGTTGCTAGAATGGCTGGTCATATCAGTTATTTATCTGAACAAGGTTTGCAAAATAGATTTGGAAGAAAGTTACAAGAAGGTCAGGGTTTAAACTTCTCCTTTGATGCAGACTTTCAAGTTGAGAGCTACCTTAAATATCAGGGATACGCTTTTGTTGATCGCTTTGATGCAAATTCATATCTTTATATTACTAGAGCTATGGATTACTTTGATCTTTATAGATTAAATAATGGTGATTTATCAAAAGCTTTTAAAGGTACTAATGTTAAATTTTGCATTATATCATTTTCAACAGATTGGCTCTATACGACTGAAGAAAGTAAAAAAATTGTAATTGCTCTGAATTCAATCGGAGCCCAAGTAAGCTTTGTTAATATTATTACTAATAATGGTCATGACTCATTTTTAGTTAATGAACCGGAGTTTTTTCAAACTTTAAAAGGATTTTTAGATTCTACATACGAGGAGTTCAAGAGTGAAAATTCAAGATGATGTACTAGCCGGGTTAATAGATATTAACTCAAGAGTGCTAGACGTTGGGTGTGGTGACGGAAGTTTACTTTTATACCTAAAAAAAAATAAAAGAGTCGATGGTAGAGGATTGGAAATTAATCAAAAAAATGTCCAAGAATGCCTTGCAAGAGGTCTGGCTGTAATTGAAGGCGATGCAGAAAAGGATTTAATTAATTATCCAGATAACTCATTCGATACAGCTATTTTGAACCAGGCCATTCAACAGTTTTATGAACCCAGAAAGGTTCTCAATGAATTATTAAGAATTGCTAAAAAAGCAATAATTACAATTCCAAATTTTGGCTATTGGAAAGTACGTTTAAGTCTTCTTTTGAAAGGAACAATGCCTGTAACAAAAACATTACCCCATTCATGGTATGATACGCCCAATTTACATATGAGTTCGATAAAGGATTTTTATAATCTTTGCTCATTAGATAATATTAAGGTTATTAAATCTATTTCTATAACATCAGATAAGATTAGTGATATCAAGACAAACAACCTTGAAGTAAAAAATTTGATTTCAGAGCTTGGAGTTTTTTTAGTAAGTAAATAACTTATAGACCTTTTACTATTTTTTTCACTAAACTACTTTTTTCAAACTGCCTATTATTAATATTTGCATATAGTCTCTTTTTCATAACACATAAAAAAACACCATTAAAATATCTAAAAAAAATTGAACCAAATTTTTCAATTAAAAACTTATTTTTATCAATTAGGCCAAAATTTAAGTTTGGAAAATAAATTAAACGATCAATGAGCTGTGTTTCAAAAAAACTATCATTTAAAATATTATTTATTTGTTTTTTAGAAAAACCTAAACCAGTGGAGAAAGGACTTTTGTCTGATAAATACCATGATGATTTTTTATTTGGTATTAAAAGATATGCTTTTCCCTCAGGTGCTAAAGTTCTCCAAATTTCTCGTAAACATAATTTAATATTTTGGGTATTTTCTAAATAATGGATCAAAAATACATGATCAAAATACGAGTCTTCAAATGGAATTTTTTCCTCGTCGATCAATATATTATTTTGAGTTTGATTATTGTTAGAGATACCAACTTTTTTTGAATAACAATTAATACTTTTGGAAGAGTAATTCTTTATAAATTTTGTATGTGGATGAGAAAAACCAAAACATCCGACATTTTGATTTTCATATAAAAAACAATATTTTTTTAATTTAAGCTCTAAAAAACTAGAAATTGAATTTCCAATGGTACTATTATAAAAATTTTGGTACTGTAAATAATCTAAATACATTATGAGCTCACTCCAAGTAAAACTTGTTAAATGTTTAAGCGATAATTATTCATATATTATTTACAATCCAATTTCAAAAAATGCTTTGGTTGTTGATCCGGCAGAAGCAGAGCCTATTTCTAAAGAGATTGATATTCTTGGACTTAAATTAAATTTTATACTTATTACGCATCATCATCAGGATCACATTGGGGGTAATATTGATTTAAAAAATTTATATCAATGTAAAATTATTGGATACGAGGAGGATGCATCGAGAATAAACGGAATAGATATAAAGTTAAAAAATAGAGAGATTTATAGATTTGAAGACGAGGAAATTGAAATTAACTTTGCACCCGGTCATACAAGCGGTCATGTTTTTTATTTTTTTAAAAAAAATAAATTTGCTTTTGTTGGAGACATAGTTTTTTCGTTAGGCTGCGGTAGAATTTTTGAAGGTGATTCTTCCCAAATGTTTAATTCTGTAATGCAAATAAAATCTTTACCTGATGAAACTAAAATTTTCTGCGGTCATGAATATACTGAAAATAATTTAAAATTTTGTTTAGCGTTTGATAAACAAAATAATGATCTTAAAGATAAAGCTTTAGAAATTAAAAATTTAAGAAAAAAGGGACTGCCTACAATACCGACAGATGTACTGTCTGAGAAAAAAAATAATATTTTCTTTAGATGTGATAATCCTGAAATTTCAGCCAATCTTGAAATGGGAGGTGAAACGCCAGAAAAAATCTTTGAAAAGCTTAGGGAATTAAAGGATAATTTTTAGCTAAAAGGTTTCGGTGTTCTTGACATAGATCAAGCTGTAGCTATATTGCGCCAAACTAAAATTATGACATTTGCAGTAATCAATACAGGCGGCAAGCAATATAAAGTAAGCGCCAACGACAAATTAAGAATTGAAAAATTGCCTGAAGACGAAGGTAAGGTAGTAGAATTTAAAGAAGTTCTGTTGATTAATAACGATAAGGATATGGAACTAGGATCACCATTAATAGAAGGTGCAAAAGTAGAAGGTAAGATTGTAAAACAAACTAAAAATAAAACTGTTTTAATATTTAAAAAAAGAAGAAGACATAATTCAAGAAGAAAAAATGGTCATAGACAAAAAATTAGTGTTATTCAAATAACAAAAATTTTTGGCAAAGGCGGAAAATTGTTATCAGAGGCTAAAGAAAAAACGGAGCAAAAAAAGGATAAAACAACTACAAAAAAAAGTGCGTAGTGATATAAATAATTATGGCAACTAAAAAAGCTGGTGGATCATCGAAAAACGGAAGAGATAGTGAAGGCCGTAGATTAGGTGTAAAAAAATATGGNGGCCAAAAAGTCATCCCAGGTAANATCATTTACAGACAAAGAGGAACAAAAATGCATCCAGGTCAAAATGTTGGGATGGGAAAAGATCATACAATTTTTGCTAAAATTGAAGGCACAGTAAAATTTCAAAAAAAGAAATTTAATAAAACCTTTATTTCTGTAGTACCTCACTAAATCATTTAAGACTTTCGTCTTAAAATCAAATAATATTTTCACAATGAAGTTTTTAGATCAGGCAAAAATTACTATTAAAGCGGGCGATGGAGGAAATGGTTGCTGCAGTTTTAGAAGAGAAAAATTTATAGAGTTTGGCGGTCCAAATGGCGGTGATGGTGGAAATGGTGGTTCAGTAATTCTGCATGCTGTTAATGGATTGAATACATTAATTGACTANAGACATATTCAACACTTTAAAGCTCAACGAGGTGAAAACGGCAAAGCAAATAATATGACGGGAGCATCTGGAAAAGATCTAATATTAAAGGTACCAGCGGGAACTCAAGTTTACGCTGAAGATAAGAAAACGTTACTTTATGATCTGGTTGAAGAAGGAGATAAAATAAAAATTGCTACTGGTGGAAAAGGTGGACTTGGAAATACAAGATTTAAAAGTTCAACAAACCAGGCACCTAGAAAAACAACAAATGGAAAACTAGGTGAGGAATTTGAAATTTGGTTAGAACTTAAAATTATTGCAGATNTAGGACTAGTTGGTTTTCCAAATTCTGGTAAATCTAGTTTTTTNTCTTTTACAACTAGAGCTAANCCAAAAATTGCTGATTATCCTTTTACAACTTTNAATCCTAATTTAGGAGTTTTAANNATTGATGAAAAAGAAATTATTGTAGCTGATATTCCTGGTTTGATTGAAGGAGCNCACAAAGGTGTTGGCTTAGGTGATAAGTTTTTAAAACATATTGAAAGGTGCAAAAGTATTTTACATTTAATTGATATAAATGAAGACGATCTTTTTCATCGTTATCAGATAATTAGAAATGAATTAGAAAAATATAGCTCTGAACTAATGAATAAGAAAGAAATTATAGCTTTAAATAAAATTGATTTATTAGAAGAGGATGAGATTATAAAAAAAGTTAATGATTTTAGTAAAAAATTAAAGAAAGATTTTTTTAAAATATCAATTTTAAAAAAAAGTAATATTAAAGATCTTTTAAGAGCATTAAAATGATTTTAAATAATTCTAAAAAAATTGTTATCAAAATAGGTTCTTCGTTACTTATTAATAAGAATAAAATTAATACAGCATGGGTTAATAAACTCGCTGATGACGTGGCTAAACTTGCTAAAAGAAAAATTCAAATAATCATCGTTACAAGTGGCGCTATAGCTTTGGGTTGTAAATATTTAAAAATTAGTAGAAAAAATTTAAAATTAAAGGAATTTCAAGCTGTATCTGCGATAGGACAAATAGAACTTATTAACCTATTTAAAAAAGCCCTTTTTAAGAAAAAACTTAAAGTAGGACAAATTTTATTAACTCTAGAGGATACTGAAGATAGAAGAAGAGCGCTTAATGCAAGAGATACTATAGAAAATATTATAAAAATTAAAGGCATACCAATTGTAAATGAAAATGACACAACTGCTACGTCTGAAATAAGATATGGAGATAATGATAGGCTTGCAGCTAGAGTTGCACAAATATTAAATGCTGACACACTGATTATGCTTTCAGATATTGATGGTCTTTACACAAAAGATCCAAGAAAATTTAAAGATGCAAAACACATTAAAGAAGTAAAAAAAATAACTAATCAAATTATAAAAAGTGCAACCAAAAGTATTAGTGATTATGGTTCAGGGGGAATGATTACAAAAATTGATGCTGCAAAAATCTGCATGAATTCAGGTTGCAAGATGATTTTAGCGCAAGGCTCAATTAACAATCCAATAAGTAAATTAGAAAAAGGAAAAACATGTACAATTTTTATTCCTCAAATTAATAATTATAATGCCAAAAAAAAATGGATTCTAAGTAGTATTAAGAGCAAAGGATCTATTATTGCAGATCATGGGGCAATTAAAGCAATAAAAAGTGGTAAAAGCCTTTTGCCAGTTGGAATATCAGATGTTAATGGAAAATTTAATAGGGGTGATACGGTATTAATCCTTAATAAATCTAAAATTAAAATTGGCACAGGAGTTACATCCTACTCAAGCGATGAAATATTGAAAATTAAAGGATCTAAAAGTGAAAATATAAAAAACATCTTAGGTTATAGTTCTAGAGGAGAGGCTATTCATATTGATAATATGGTATTAAATTAAAATGAATAAATTAAAATATATAGAAACTTTAGGAATAAAGGCCAAAAAAGCCTCGGAGGAATTAATTAATATATCCGAAAAAAAAAAGAACCAAGTTCTAAAAACCTTTTATTCAAAAATTAAAACTAACTCAGACAAAATTCTTAAAGCGAATAAATTAGATATTCAAAATAGTAAAAAAAATAAGATTAAAGATAATCTTATCGACAGAAGTATGCTTAATGAAGATAGAATTAAATCTATTTTAAAATCTATTCAAGAAGTCATTTCATTTAAAGACCCAAGCAATAAAATTATTGCAAAATGGAAAAGGCCTAANGGTCTNATAATCAATAGAGTNACAATCCCAATAGGAGTTTTGGGTGTTATCTATGAAGCAAGGCCTAATGTAACTTCTGATGTATCAATTCTTAGCTTTAAATCCGGTAACGCTGCAATCTTAAGGGGCGGAAAAGAAGCGATAAGATCCAATTTAGTGATATCTAATTTTTTTAGAGAAAGCTTAAAACAAAATAAAATTAATCCAGATTGTATTCAATTGGTAAATAATACTGATAGAAA
>JGI26083J51738_10000448_pt1 | contig 22693 bp, 16 predicted proteins | sample SaaInl85LU_5_DNA_FD_51738 | JGI IMG/M metagenome (IMG submission 51738)
TCGCTCCAAAAGGCGACTTCTTGTTCAGGCCAGGTAAAGTTCGAATCGACGTACTAGCTCCCGTCGACACCTCAGAGTGGTCGGCAGCAAAAATGGANGAACAAGTGAACAGTGTGCGCAATATGTTTCTGCGTGCGCTAGGCCAACCCGAGCAGACTATCGAAGAAGTAAAAACGACTCAAAGCCGTCAGCCGGACGATATGCGCCCCGAACTCAAAAATCCTGATCACAAAAATCCTGACCACAAAAAAGCGCCGCGTACGCCAAAGAAAAAGGCTGCCGCTAAAGTAGCCACCAAAACGACACTCAAACCAAAAGTGAAGGCAAAAACTAAAGCAACTGCCAAAACCACTACCCAACCGAAAACTCGCGTAACATCGAAGACGGACACACCGGCAAAGGCCAAAGCTGCGGCCAAGTCGAAGGCAAAGAAAACAAACGCTACAACAAAAATAAAAACACCGGGCCGCAAAATTGCGCCGCAAAAACGTGCGGCGGTTAGGCCAAAACTAGCTGCCAAGGACTGAATAGCTGAATGAACGTAGCCAGGCTGGTTGATAAATTAGCGCAGTCCCCGTGGCCTGAGACTCCGGGCACCGTCGTTTTCTTATTAGACCTCACTACACGACTCGAGCGCCGTTTACTCGACCAGTGGATTGAGCAACATGCCCCCCAAGACAGAGAGTACAGCGTCGTTCTATTACCACTAGGCGATGACCGCAAGCCACTCGCCGTTCATTCCTTGGTGAGCAAGTTGATGGCTCTGGATGATGTGGTTCTTGCACCACTTAGAATAGCTTGGACACCAAGTGATAAGGCCATTAACTCAGGGCCCCGTCTGGTAGACCTGCTCGGGGGTCCTGAACGACGCCCAGGAAAAATAAAGGCCGCTCGGATCATGCGGACTGCCCCTCAGCGCATGCATTTTCTGGCAGGTGCGCCTGCCACGCGTGCAGAACTTTCACATCGATTTAACGTTAAGACCGACTTAGAAGCTAACGAGCATTTGGATGACTTCAGCATATTTGTCGCGCGTCAGGCGGCGGTTGTCCTGGATATGCATGAGCGCAAGCTTCAGGGGGGACGATATAAAGTACCTCGCTATGTTGCGCAAAGTTTGCGTAACAACAAAGAATTCCGCGCTCGGTTGTACGCCATTGCGAAAGCTAAGTCGGTCAGTCGCACTGAAGTCATGCGGGAGGTCAATGAGTACTTCCGGGAGATGATCTCGATCCCCACCAGTTTTTGGCTCGACGTTTGGGCTAAATTTTGTAACTTCTGTCTACGCCTGGGCTATGAGCCTGAACTGCATTATCGAACCGAAGACGTAGAGAGAGTTCGGCGCATAGTCAGAGATCATCCATCCGCTCTTCTGTGGACTCACAAAACGTATATCGACGGATTTGTAGTGCCTAAAATACTGTTCGATAATGATTTTCCAATGCCCCATTTTTTCGGCGGCGCCAATCTAAACATCCCTGTTCTCGGCTTCTTAATGCGTCGTGCGGGCGGGATATTTATAAAACGGAGCTTCAACGACAACGAAGTCTATAAAGCGGCATTGCGCCAGTATATTAGCTATCTCATGGAGAAACGCTTTCCATTAACGTGGTCATTTGAGGGCACTCGATCTCGACTGGGCAAGCTCATGCCACCCAAGTACGGTGTTCTCAAATACGTTCTCGAAGGCTGTTACTACGCTGAAGCCCACGATATCCATATTATCCCTGTCACTGTCAGCTATGACTTGGTGCGTGACGCCGAGGAGTACGCTCGCGAGCAAGCGGGTGTGCCGAAAGCGCCCGAGTCGCTGGGCTGGCTAGTGGGCTACATCCGCAGTCTCGCAAAACCGATGGGCAAGATTTATGTCGATTTTGGCGAACCCGTGGTACTCGCGAATGCGCCTGACCCGAGCGATCGACTGGCGATATCTAAGGTCGCGTTTCAAGTGGCGGTAGAGGCTAACCGCGTCACTCCGATAACGGTTCCCGCTGTGATTAGCATGGTACTGCTTGGGGTGTATCCAAGAGCACTGTCAGAGCAAGAGATCAGTACTGAAGTTGCCGAGCTTCTCGATTGGACTCGCCAACGCGAGCTGCGTTTATCGCAAGATTTTGACCAGCAATATGCGGAAGGCATGGAGAATCTTCTCGATCTGATGATCGGAGAGGGCATTGTCGCGCGCTTCGATGGTGGACCTACTACCGTTTACGGCCTGAAAGAGGGCCGCGCTGCGGTTGCCAGCTACTATCGGAACACCATAGTTCACTACTTCGTAAACAAAGCAATCGCTGAACTTTGCCTCGTTGCGGTCGCCGAGCAGGAGGAGTCAGACGAGGCGCCGTCAGATATCTTTTGGCGTGAAGTAGACGATCTTCGAGATTTGCTTAAGTTCGAGTTCTTCTACCCACCCACAGAGGTCTTTCATGCAGAGATTGTTAAAGAGCTAGATGCTATTACTCCCGACTGGCAAGAGGAACTCGATCGAGGTGCTCGAGGCGCCCGCAAACTCCTACTGCAGATGACCCCACAAACAGCGCATATGACACTACAAATGTTTGTCGAAGCCTACGCAATCGGCGCGGAAATACTCACCGCCGTGCTACCCGGAGAATCGATCGACGAATCCGATTACGTTGTACGCTGCATGAACTACGGACAACAAGCCTTTATGCAACGCCGGATATCGAGCGAGGTGTCTGCCAGTAAATTACTGTTTCAGAATTGCTGGAAGCTACTGGGCGCAAGAGGCTTAACCGATGAATCGAAACCTGACTACGCCCTAGAACGCCAACTTCAAGCACAGTCGTTAACTAACCTTGTTCGCCGCGTGGAAATCATCCGAGCATCGGCGATCGCCGCTCGAGGCACTGCAACTATAAGGGATACAATACGTGGCAAAATCTAAAATAGCTGTGATCGGCGGCGGTAGTTGGGGAACAACGGTAGCCTCGATTCTAAGCCGTAATGCTTGCGTAACGCTTTGGGCTAGAAATAGCGATACGGTAAAAGAGGTTAACGAAGAGCACCGCAATTCCCGCTACCTCGGCGATCTCGCTCTACATGCAGACCTCACCGCTACAGACGATCTGCGATTAGCCGTGCAAGGCGCTGAAGCAGTCATCATGGGAGTGCCCTCAAATAGTTTTCGCGATGTCCTCATGGGCGTTGTCGGTGACCTCACCCCAGGCGCTCCGATCATTAGTCTGACAAAAGGATTGGAGCGCGGTACAAAGCTTCGAATGACTGAGATCTGCAAGGAACTCGCCCCTGATCATCCCGCAGGTGTCCTGACAGGCCCAAACCTAGCCAAAGAAATTATGGCGGGGCAAGCGGCTGCAAGCGTATTGGCACTTGACGACCCTGCACCCGCTGAATGGCTGCAACCACTGATGAACGTAGGCTTGTTTCGGGTCTATACCAACCCAGACGCTATTGGCTGTGAGCTAGGCGGCGTGTTTAAAAATATCGTTGCTATCGCCGTTGGAATGGGTGACGGATTCGGCGCTGGCGACAATACACGGGCCGCGCTGATTACCCGAGGTTTGGCGGAAATGACGCGCCTCGGCACGGCACTCGGAGGTAAAGCAGAAACCTTTGCAGGGCTTGCCGGGATGGGGGATATGATCGCCACATGCACGAGCCCCCAGAGCCGCAATAGGCATGTAGGTATTGAATTGGCCAAAGGGCGCTCCATCGACGACATTATCGCGAGCATGCACATGGTTGCCGAAGGCGTGAAGAGCGCTCCTACTATCATGGAACTTGCTCATGAGCATGGTTTGACTATGCCCATCACGCAGGATGTTTACAAAGTGATTAGCGGTGAATCGAATGCTCGGGGTGTGTATCGAGGCCTACTACGTACCTCAGCGGGCGCCGAATCGGATCCAGGCTAGTTAGCCGCTGTTGCACGCTTCACCGTGTGTCGAGAGAATTAGACGCTTTCACAAGGAGGTAACGGGCTATGACAACAAGCATTACACGCAACATTGCGGTGTGCCTACTCGCTGGCAGTTTGCTGTCATGCGCAACGAGCCCGACCGGCCGAAGTCAATTTCTACTTATCTCTCCCGAATCAGCAATTATTGAGTCAGAAACCGCTTACTTGAGTACCGTTAAATCACTCGATGATGAAAACAAACTCGTCACGGACCCGGAGATCATGGGGCGCGTAGCGCGTATTACGGGACGACTAGTCACTGTCGCAGAGCAATCATTTCCCAGTAGCAACGACTGGAAGTGGAGCGTGGCCATTATTGATGACGGTGAAACGGTTAACGCATGGTGTATGGCGGGCGGGCGAATGGCGGTTTACACGGGCTTGTTTGATCAGTTAAAGCTGACCGACGATGAGTTCGCTCAAATCATGGGTCACGAAATCTCCCATGCGCTAGCTAACCATACGGCAGAGCGGATGTCGCGAGCAATGGCAACCAGTATTGGCGTTATCGCGGTGGGTGCCGCCGCGGACAACAAAGGAATTGCTATGGCGGGTGCCGCAGTTGCAGCCAAGCTGGCGCTGGAATTACCCAATAGCCGCACCGCGGAATCAGAAGCTGATCAGATCGGGATGGAGCTGGCGACCCGAGCAGGCTACGACCCTGAGGCTGCGGTGACGCTATGGCAAAAAATGGGCGATCTGAGTGAGGACCGCCCCCCGGAGTTTTTGAGCACCCATCCTGCACCCGAGAATCGCCAAGCAGCNCTTAATACAATGATTCCGAGCATGAATAAGCTCAATCCAAGCCGCGCCAAAGCGCCTATTACTGAGATCGAAATAGTTCAGTAATGGGTACTAGTCATTAGCGTACGGTATGCAGAAAATGCAGGTGGTTCTCGTATTGGGTCAAGATATCGACTACCACCTGCTCTTGCGTCCAACCCATAATATCGTAGTCCTGACCACCCTCTAACAGATGAACCTCTGCGCGATAAAACAGCTCGCCTGTATTCATCTCATCCATTGGCTTCTTACCCAATGATTGATCAGGCATAGGGTGGCTCTTCACATTGACCTCGTAGACGAAATCAATTTCATCGCCATGGAAAACTTCTAACCGCAGCGCGCCTCGCTCGCTGATATCGTTGCTCACCTTTGTCTGTACGCCATGCCGATTTACCTCACCAGCAAAACTGTGCATCGCCTTAAATACATCCTCTCGGAGAAAAGTTTGGACCGATGAGTCGCCAGGGTATTCCAGCAAATTGCTCAAGCGTTCTCGCCAATTACTAGCCTCTGTGGCCGCAGGAGGATGGACCCCCACGCTCTCGCGTTTCGCGCTGTCCACAATAAGCGCGCGCCAAAAGCCCCATAATGCGCCGAGTATGGCTAGCGAAAATGGTAATGCACTCGCAATGGCAGCAGTTTGCAATGCGCCCAATCCTCCGGCTAAAAGCAACACCGATGAGATTGCAGCGATAATTGCGGTCCAAAGAATACGCTGCGCAACAGGGGTATTGTCTTCACCCCCAGCACTCAACATATTTAGAACCATCGCACCGCTGTCCGCAGAGGTGACGAAAAAAATCACGATCATCGCGAGACAAAGCAGCGAAAGAATTTCTGTCCCCGGCAAGTAGTCGAGAAACTTAAAGAGCGCCATGGCCTGATTTTCCTGCACCGCCGCACCGAGCGAGGTAAATCCACCGTTACTGATCAGTTCAATCGCCGAGCCGCCAAAAACACCCATCCACAAAACGATGAACGCTGTGGGCACCAAGGTCACGCCCAATAAGAATTCGCGAATGGTTCGTCCGCGCGAGATGCGCGCAATAAAAATACCGACAAAAGGCGCCCAACTAATCCACCAGCCCCAATACAGTATCGTCCACCCACCCAACCAATCCGTAGGATTGTAGACATACAGATTGAATGTTTTAGGCACTACATCGGCGAGATAAGCCCCAAAAGTCTGAACCGTTCCCGATAGCAGTAAAATCGTGGGGCCCGCGATCAATACGCCGGCCAGCAGTAAGACCGCCAACACGATGTTGAGCTCTGACAGGCGCTTGATACCCGCATCCAGTCCCAAAACCACCGACACACCCGCGACAATCATGGTGCACATAATCAACCCAATTTGCACCGTCTCGCTGACGGGCACACCGAACAAATAATTGAGCCCCGCGTTGATCTGAAGCACGCCGTATCCGAGGCTCGCCGAAATACCGCAGGTCGTGCAGACAATCGCAAAGACATCGATCGTCGCACCCAACGGCCCGTAGATACGCTCACCAATCAAGGGATAAAAAGCCGATCGCAGTGTCAGTGGTAGCGAATGCCGATAAGCAAAGTAAGCCAGGACCAGCGCGACGGCCGCATAGATTGCCCACGCGTGGAAACCCCAGTGGAAGTAGGTGAGCTTCATGGCCTCTGAGGCGGCTTTCAGCGTGCCACCCTCACCAATGGGTGGCGCCAGATAATGCATCACGGGCTCCGCGACCCCGAAAAACATCAAGCCGATACCCATGCCGGCGGCAAATAACATCGCAAACCAAGAAATAAAGCCATAAGCAGGCTCTGAGTGATCTGGGCCTAGCTTGATATCCCCATGCCGCGATAACGCAATAATAAACACCACGATAAGCACCGTGCCGACCACTAACACATAGAACCAGCTCGCGTAGGTAACAATCCCTGATTGAAGAGCATCAAGAACAACGTCTGATGCGTCGGGGAAAAAGCCAACAAACAAAACGCTAGATAAAAGAATGGTAATAGCGGGGATAAAGACCGCTGGGTCTATGACCCAGTGACGAGTATTGAGGGATGACATAGCAGCTCTAATTACGCAATTTGTCACATTATACCCCTATAGTAGAATCCATATCAGAACAAAATAACTATGTGGCCTAATGGTTTATTGGCTAATAACAGGGGTTTTTGTGGCTAAATCGTGGTAATAGCCATATTTAATACTTTGAGTTAAAATGATGTCCTCTAACCTTTTGATAATCACTCACCCCTTCATGGAGTCTCGATGAAAAATCCCACGTTCTTCAAACGCCGCCACTTAGCAACTGCAATTGGCTCCGCGCTTTTACCGGCCTTAGCTGCACAAGGCGTGTTTGCGCAGCAGCTTGAGGAGGTTGTAGTAACCGCCACCAAGCGCGCAGCGAGCACCCAAGACATTGCCGTTAGCGTGACCGCACTGACCGAAGACACTCTCGAGCAGTTTGGTATTTCAAATTTCGAGGACTACCTGATCCAACTTCCAGGTGTAACGGCCGGCGGCAGCGGCCCCGGGCAAAATACCATCTATATCCGTGGCATAGCATCTACAACACCAAACCTCACGACGGCGGGCGTAGCAGGCCTCGCGCCCAACGTGGCACTGTATCTTGACGAGCAACCGTTATCTCAGCCCGGACGAAACCTCGACGTCTATGCGGCCGATTTAAATCGCGTTGAAGTGTTAAAAGGCCCTCAGGGCACGCTGTTTGGTGCTAGCTCTCAAGCGGGCAACGTGCGCCTCATTACCAACAAGCCCGACTTCAGTGAGGCCTATGGCAAGATCAAAGCGGACGTCTCCTACACCGAAGAAGGCGAAGAAAGCACGCGCTTTGAAGCCATGTATAACCTACCTGTATCCGACAGCGTTGCTCTGCGTGCGGTTATCTACAGAGACGACCAAGGCGGCTGGGTCGACAACGTTGCCGGCACCATTTCTGCAGCTGAAAGCGCACGTTTTCGTGATGCCGGTTATGTGCGAACCAATGGTGTGCCAGTCTCGGCACGTCGTGCAGGTCTCAACTCGGCCACCTACATAAACAGTCTTCCCAGTGAAGTGGCATACACGAGCGCTCGCATTCCATTTGACCCCAACGATCCCAACTCTTTGGTTGAATTTCGCGAGGCTAATAACGAAGATTTAGTCGAAAAAGACTTCAACGACACTTTGTACACCGGTGCTCGTATTGCCGCCCGCATTGAGGTCAACGAAGACTGGAGCGTGCTTTTAGGTGCAATGACACAAGAATTGGAGTCCGATGGCACCTTTACAGCAGACCCCACACTGGGCACAGACTCACCCAGCATTCAGCGTTACAGCCCCGACAACCTTGAGGACTCGTTTAATAATTTCAATTGGACGGTCGAAGGTCGTATCGGCGAGCTAGATATCGTTTACACCGGCGCCTACACCGAGCGTGAGACCGATCAGATCGTTGACTACACCGATTACATGTTTGTCGGACAATATATTCCCTACTACATCTGTGACGCCTCCGTGAGTTATCCCGAGTACAACTACTACCAGGAAGGCGCACCGTTAAACCAATCTTTTGGTACCTGCTATGAGCCCGATTTGTATGCTCTGAGCTATTCGGAAACCGAAGTGACCACCCATGAATTGCGCTTCAGTACTGATCAAAGTGCAGATATGCGCCTGACCGCAGGTGCCTTTTACAGCGACCTTCAATTAGATGAACGCGTTGATTTCAGCTACCCCAGCGTTAACAAGATCAATTTCTTTGACTTCTATGACGGCTCGGTCACAGACGCGGTGCCCAACTTTCCATTCCCGGGCTCCGTCATCACAGAGGAAGGTCCCTACCCCAGCGATACCGTTTTCCGCAATGACGTACGCCGCAGCGATGAGCAGTACGGTATATTCGGCGAGCTGAGCTACGACTTTAACGAACAGTTCTCTGCTACCGTTGGCGCTCGCTACTATGACGTCCGCGTTGACTTAGAGGGTGGTGCCAACGCAACCTTCTGTAACCCCTTCTTCGCGAACGATCAGAACGCCTTCGGTACCAATATCACCGATCTATATGATGGTGACGGCTCACTGCGTTTCGTAGGTGATTGCTCCGCGGGATCGCAACTGCGCCTAGAGTCGGGGATTACCGCTGACGAGGCTTATGCCCTTTTTGAAGCGGCAGATCCTTACAGTGTTGACCGTGGTAAGTACGTCAACGGTCCCAATGCTATTAGCCGGGCCGAAGTAGAGGGTTTCGTCCGCGCTATCGATGCACCCGACGAAGCCAAAACGTCCGGCACTATCGTCAAATTCACACTAAACTATACGCCTAGCGATGATGTGCTGTGGTACCTGACTTATTCAGAAGGCTATCGGCCGGGTCTCCTCAATCGCCCCGGCGGCGCTGCGGGTCCGGGCACTTACTCAGTACCCTTCGAACTCTCCAGCGATGACGTCACCAACTATGAGCTAGGCTGGAAGGCTGACCTTATGAATGGCACGTTACGTTTCAACGGCAGTGCTTTCTTTGTTGAGGTTGAGCAACTACAAACCACCATTTTCGACCCAAGCATTGTCAACCTATTCTTCTCCGATAATGCAGCGAACGCCGAAGTTATGGGTGTAGAAGGTGAACTGACCTGGTTGCCACAGGCCCTACCGGGGCTGATTGTGGGCGCCTCATTCTCCCTACTTGACACTGAGATCACTGAAGTTCTTACGCCGACNGATGACGTACGTAAAGGCGATAGCTTAGCGTTCGCTCCCGAGCANCAGTTCAATGCCAACGCGCGTTATNCATGGGGCTTGTCCAGTGATTTGGACGCGCACGTGATGGCGAACATTGCTTATTCTGCAGAATCCTACAGCGACATCATCACCATTAACCGTGACAGGATTNAGAGCTGGACGATGATGGGCGTTTCGGCGGGCATATCTCATCAAGATTGGGATGCAACACTTTACGTCGATAACTTGACCGATGAGCGAGCCGAATTATCGCGTAACTATGTCAATGACCGACCCCGTGCGACCTACGCAAGACCACGCACTATGGGTTTGCGATTAAGCTATAAGTTCTAAGTAACTAGCGGTAAAAGCGGTACTCTAAAGCTCCCTTTACGGGAGCTTTTTTTGATGTTGGAGAAACTAGTGGAAGCGGAACTCTACGAGCGGGCGAAAGAGGCAATAAAAGCAGGCGAGTACCGGCGAGCAATGGACTTACTGGCGAACGAGCCCGACGATAAAACTGAGTCGCTGTACTTGCGAGCAGTATGCCTTAGACGCCTTGAACAGCCCGACGAAGCATTGCGTCTTTTGGCGGCTGCATTGATTCTCAATCCTAAGCACGGTCGGTGTCATCAGGAGCGCGGACACATTCTCAGGGAGCAGGGGCAGTCAAGAGCTGCGCTTAGCGCCTATGGTCGGGCCACCCAAGAGAATCCATCGCTCGGTGCCAGCTGGCGTGGGCAGGCAGAGATTCTCTTGCAACAGGGTCGCATAGATGAAGCCAACCGGCTTAAACCCCACATGGAGCGGCTGGCCAACATGTCAAGGCCGTTGGTCTACGTGCTTGACATTCTGTCTCAGGGATTCGTTGCAAAGGCCGAGCAAGCCTGTCGAGACTATCTAAAGCAACACCCTCTGGACACGGAGGGATGCGGCTATTGGCGGAGATCGCAGGCAAATTGAACGTCCTTGATGAAGCTGAATTCCTGCTTGAAAGCGCAGTGATGTTCCAGCCCGACAGCACGAGTTTAAAGATTGATTACATCGGCATCTTAAGAAAGCGTCAAAAATTACAGGAAGCCCACAAATACGCGTTCGAACTGTTTGAGTTGGATCCCAGTAATATCCATTTCAAGTCTCAGTATGCCGTCATCAGCATGCAACTTGGCCAGTACAACACGGCACTGCAACTCTTTGATGAGGTGCTCGCCGAAATTCCTGGCGAACCGGTCACCTTGACGTCAAAAGGACATGCTCTGAAAACAATCGGACGGACCGATGCAGCCATTGAGTGCTATCAGCAAGCTTGCCGTGAGGGGGTTGTTCACGGTGAGGCATGGCAGTCCCTCGCGAACTTAAAAACCTACCGATTCACAGATGCACAAATTCAGCACATGGAACGGCTGCTGGAGACCCATGCGCTGCGCTCTAGTGACAAGGTGTATCTGCTATTTGCACTGGGCAAAGCCTACGAAGATAAGGATGATCTCGACCGGGCGTTCGCCCGCTACAGTGAGGGCAATAAGATCAAACGAGCGGAATCTCGCTATATCGCGGAGCATATGACCGAGGAATTTGCCGAGCAGAAACATGTTTTCAGTCGGATTCAAAAGCGTTCGGGAGGCTGCCAAGCGGCGGATCCTATTTTTGTTGTTGGCATGCCTCGAGCAGGCTCGACTTTACTAGAGCAAGTGCTCTCCAGCCACTCGTTGGTAGATGGGACTCAGGAACTCCCCAATATTCTTTCAGCTGTTCACCAACTGCGGACAAGAAACAAATCCTTTGACCGGCTCAACTACCCACGCACCATCGCAGAGCTGACGGCTGAAGAGTTGCAGAAGTTTGGGGAGGATTACATTGAAGGCACCCGAAGTTATAGNGGCGAAGCGCCTTACTTCATTGACAAAATGCCCAATAATTTNCGTCATATCGGGCTNATAAAGCTAATCCTGCCAAAGGCTAAAATCATTGATGCTCGGCGTCATCCTTTGTCCTGTACGTTCAGTTGTTTCAAACAGCTGTTCGCGGAGGGCCAAGAGTTTTCCTATTCTTTGGAAGATCTTGGTCATTACTACCGAGATTATGTAGACCTCATGAACTTTTGGCACCAACAGTTCCCCGGCGATATTTTGCACGTACAATATGAAGACGTGGTCGAAAATTTAGAGTCTCAGGTAGAGCGTATTCTCGACTATTGCCAGCTGCCTTTTGAGGAAACNTGCGTGCGTTACTGGGAGACTGAGCGAGCCGTTAAGACACCGTCGTCTGAGCAAGTTCGCCAGCCAATCTTTAAGTCGGGCACTGAAAANTGGCAAAAATTTGAACCGTATCTTGAGCCCCTAAAAACAGCGCTTGGAGTCACACTTNCTAATTACCAAGGAGTCACCNCTTCGCTGATGCGGAGCCNTATTTAAACCGCTAGGTTTGCTTTTACTCAACAAGTGGTAACGCTATGAACGATTTACAGGATGAAGTACTGGTATCACTAAGGCGCATTATCCGTGCGACCGATTTGTACAGCCGAAAGCTCGGAAAGCGAACGGGACTAACCACGCCGCAGCTGGTGGTCATCCAAGCTATTGGTACCTTGCGCGACCCCACTGTGTCGGATGTTGCGAAAGCTGTGAGCCTCAGCCTTGCAACCGTAACAACCATCCTCAATCGACTCGAAGCCAACGGACTAGTTCACCGTGAACGCAGTGCAGTGGATCGTAGACGCGTTATTGTGACGCTGACAGAGAAGGGCGAGGAACTTGGTGCCAGTGCACCAAAGCCTCTGCAAGATAGCTTCGTCGATCGCTTCGTGCGACTTGAATCCTGGGAACAGCATCAAATAGTAGCTGCCCTTGAGAGGGTTGCCACCATGATGGATGCAGAGGAGTTGGACGCAGCGCCTATTCTACTGAGCGGTGAAAACGTCTTTTAAACCTGATGACAGCGTTCGTACGCTAACCTTCTGACTCAAGCCTTGAGACGAACGCTACGAGACGCGAATCGTCTCCACGATCGAGGAGAAATCACGAGAGCCATTACCCTCACTCTGGTGTGCCTTATATAGCTCAAGGGCCAACTGCCCAAGACGATTCTCGACACCAGCACTGCCAGCTACCTCACTCGCCAAACCCAAGTCTTTGACCATTAAATCGACCATGAAGCCGGGCTTATAATCGTTACTTGCGGGTACGTTGGGCATAACGTCCGGCCACGGGTTGTACACCTGCAACGACCAATTATTACCCGAACTGGCTTTCATAATGTTAGAGAGCACCGCGGGGTCCAAACCTTTTGCTGCGCCCATGGCCAGTGCTTCGCAGCTGCCTATCATGTGCACAGCTAGGAGCATGTTATTGACGGCTTTGGCGACTTGGCCCGCACCTGCGGGCCCAGCATGGAAGATTTTTTCCGCATTTCCCATGCCTTCAAGAATGCGCCTCGCTCGCTCAAATGCTTCGGCGCTGCCACCGCACATAAACGCCAGACTGCCGGCGGCAGCCGCAGCNACACCNCCAGAGACGGGCGTGTCCATGAAAGCGATACCNGCATCTGCGGCAGCGGCACCGACCTGCTGTGCAGTTTCACTGTCGATGGTACTGGCATCTAACGCGAGGGCNCCCTTAGCCATATGGGCAAGCAAGCCGTCGTCACCGAGATAAACCTGTGCCACGTGCTTACCCGCCGGCAGCATAGTAATAACCACGTCAGCGCTGCGGGCGGCGTCAATCGCAGAGCTCGATGCNTNAGCACCCGAGGCAACAACTTCTGCCATAGCCGCTTCAGATAAATCGAATACGGTAACCGCATGGCCCGCGTTAATAAGGTTACAGGCCATCGGCCCACCCATATTGCCCAAGCCGACAAAAGCAACAGATGCCATAAGGTGTTTACTCCGGTAATTCCAAGACAGGCGCCCCTTCAGGCTCCTCAAAAAATTGGCCTATTAGCGCTTCGGGAACGGAACGAACGTCCGGGAAAGACCATGCAGGATTGCGATCTTTGTCCACCAACAAGGCACGAACGCCCTCGGCAAACTCAGGAAAACGTAGGACGTTGGCGCCCAGCCTAAGCTCACTGCGGAAAACCTCTGAGAGGCTCGCGTCACGGGTTTCATTCAGTTGGCGGAAAATCCAACACGCGGCAAGGCTCGAACCGTGCAACAACCCGGCCTTCGCTTTTTGTAGCCACTCATTCTCACCACTGTAGTTTTCAACCCGATCGACAATAACAGCCAGATCATCACCGGCCATCAATGAATTAATGTCACTCAATACCGGCTCGACCTGAGCAGCCGGCTGCTCGGCGCTAGGCGCCAAAGCAGACAGTAAATCGGTCACCGCTTTTCGATTGCTGTCGGCATCGTCGCTCCAGGCTTGGGCGGCCAACTGATTCACGACGGCTTCGCGCTGATCGGCACCTAAAAAGTGACTGCCCAGGCCCGCGAATAACGCATCTGTGGCATTAATATTAGCGGCAGTTAACGCCAAGAAACGACCCACTTGGCCGGGCATACGATTGAGGAACCAACTACCACCAACATCAGGGAAAAGCGCAATGGTAATTTCTGGCATGCCAATACGTGTGCGCTCACTCACCACGCGATGACTACAGCCTGCGAGAATCCCCAAGCCGCCACCCATCACAACACCGTGGCCCCAGCAGACAATAGGCTTGGGGTAGGTGTGCAATAAATAGTTCATCCGGTATTCGCGAGCGAAGAAATTCTCCGCGTACTCACAGGGACCGCCAGGCGTTGCCAACGATGAATTGCGTAATGCTTGAACGTCGCCACCAGCGCAGAATGCTTTATCGCCTGCGCCGTCAATAAAGACCGCAGCGACGCAAGGATCATCTCGCCAACTTAGCAATGTTTCTGCCAATACCTCGACCATATCCAAGGTAAGGGAATTGAGCGTCTTCGGAGCATCGAGCGTCAGCCGCCCTACTTTTCGTGCGCCGTCACCTACCAGCTGAACGCGGACTTCACCGGTCATCGGTTCTTCCACTCAGGCTTACGCTTCTCTAAGAAGGCATTCACACCTTCTCGCTGATCTTCAGTACTGAACAGTTGAACAAATTCGTCTCGTTCAGCGTCTAAACCGCTGGCTATAGCGATATTACGCGCACTGTGCACAAGACGCTTACACGCAGCTACGGCCACTGGGCTCTGGTTACCTACTTGCTCTGCCAAGGCCTTAGCTGTCGCAAGCGCCTCGCCGGTAGGCACAACCTCTTCAACTAACCCAAGCTGCTGAGCCTTCTCGGCACCAATCCGTTCGCCAACTAAAATCATTCGCTTGGCCCAACCGTCACCTACTAACTGTGCCAGACGCTGCGTCCCACCCGCACAAGGCAGCAATCCAACCTTCGCTTCCGGTAACGCCATTTGCGCTTGGGTTTCAGCAATACGAATATCGCACGCCAAGGCAACTTCCAGACCACCGCCCATCGCAAAACCATTAATGGCGGCTATGGACACACCGCGGAAATCCGCCAGTGTTTCAAAAGCGGAGCCAAACGCATGAGCCATTTCTTCGGCAACAGCGGGATCACCATCAGCAAAAAGCGTAAGGTCTGCGCCAGCAGAGAAGAATTTTTCACCAGCACCCGTAAGTACCAAAGCGTAAATATTTCGATCGGCGTTTAACGCTTCTACCACGGCTTTTAACGCCGGCAGGCTCTCAACGTCCCACGTATTCGCAGCAGGGTTATCAATAGTTACCACGGCCACGTGGCCGTCGATCGTTACTTTAATTTTCTCTGAAGGACTAATACTCATTTAATCATCTCCAATGCACCGTCCATAAGTAGGCGACGCCCAATAATGACGCGCATAATCTCGTTAGTGCCTTCTAAAATTTGATGGACCCGCGTGTCACGTACATAACGCTCCATGGGATACTCGCGAATGTAGCCATAGCCACCCAACAGTTGCAGCGCGTCGTTGCACACATTAAACCCGACGTCGGTGGCAAAGCGTTTAGCCATTGCACAGTAGGTTGTTGCCTGAAAATCGGCATTGTCCAACTTACTCGCTGCGAGGCGAATCATCTGCCTTGCCGCAACAAGCTCGGTAGCCATGTCGGCCAGCTTGAACTGCGTATTTTGAAAGTCTCCAATGGCCGTACCAAACTGCTTGCGCTCTTGCACNTAGGCAGCAGCATCTACCAGTGCTTGCTGAGCAGTTCCTACTGAACACGTTGCGATATTGATACGCCCGCCATCAAGACCCTCCATCGCAATGGCAAAACCTTGCCCTTCTTCACCCAAACGATTGGCAACGGGAACACGAACATTATCGAAAGTCACCATACGCGTAGGCTGCGCATTCCAACCCATTTTCTGCTCTTTCTTTCCGTAACCTACACCCTCGGCATCNGCAGGGATAACTAGAGCACTGATACCTTTGGGGCCATCGGCACCTGTTCGAGTCATTACGACCAGTACATCAGTTTCTCCAGCACCCGAGATAAACACCTTGCTGCCGTTGACAACATAGTGGTCACCATCGCGCTCGGCGCGAGTGCGCAAAGAAGCTGCATCTGAGCCAGCACCCGGCTCAGTGAGGCAATACGAAGCCAGCTTCTCACCAGCAACAAGCGACGGGCACCACACGTCAATCGTTGCAGCCTGACCGTATTTTCCGATCATGCTTGTGGCCATATTATGAATGGTGAGGAATGCCGCGGTGGTTGTGCATCCGCGAGACAGCTCTTCGACAATAAGGCTGGCGTCGAGACGGGTCATACCTAGGCCACCCGCAGACTCCGGGGTGTACATGCCCATAAAACCCAACTCCCCCGCCTGCCGCAACGCCTCAACGGGGAAAATAGACTCCTCATCCCAGCGCGCTGCATTGGGTGCCAACACGCCTTCCGAAAATGCACGCGCAGTGGCTACATAGGACTCTTGGTCATCCGATAAACTAAAATCCACCTAACCGCTCCCTATCTACTTGGGTTTATTTACTTGAACTTAGCCATAACCGAACCAAACAATTCCTCATCGGAAGGAATTTCCTTGCTCTTTGCAAGCGGCTTAGAAACCCAAGTTTCGTTAATAAGGTCACGCCATGTAATGTTGTTATTGGTGGAATTGCCGCCCCATGAACCGCAGCCCAATGAGAAAGTCTGACGCATGCCATTCCACAAGTTACCGCTATTAGACGCTGATTGAGGCTGGTTGACCATAACGCGAGATGTCCGCGTTTGGTGCGCAAATTGCATAATGTTTTCGTCAGAGTATGAGTAGATACCACAAGAGTGGCCTTCGCCCTGATAAGCCTGAATAGCATTTGTCATCTCAATGGCGTCATTGATGTCTTTAACTTTGTAGAGCGCCATGGTCACGGACAATTTTTCACCCGAGAACGGATACTCCGGACCCGCACCTGTCTCCGGAATAATCAAAAACTCTCTGCCCTCAGGGAGATCAATGCCCGCCATGCCCGCAATCTTGTATACCGACTGAGCAACAATGGCTGTGTTTAGATGGCCGTCATGCCAAATGGTCGCTTGTAACTTAGCCTTCTCTGCCTCATTGAGCACGTAACCACCTTCGGCGACTAGCTTGGCGAGCATCTCGTCATAAATTGACTCAAACAAAAGTACTGAGTTATCAGACGAACAAGATGCCGCGAGATCGAGGGTTTTGGAAATACGAATTTTCTCTGCGGCCTCATCAAGGTTGGCAGTGTCGTCGACGGTGATACAGGCGTTGCCAACACCCACACCTAGAGCAGGGGTGCCACTTGAGTAGGCGGCAGTCACCATGGGGCCACCGCCGGTAGCAAGAATACGATCGCACTGCGCCATTAATTGATTGGTTAGATCGAGCGATGGCGTCTCGATATAAAGTACGAGATCAGCGGGAGCACCGCACAACTCTAGCGCCTCGCGCATGTAATCGCAGATCATCTTGTTGGTTAGCTTTGCTCTGGGATGCGGCGCAACAATAATTGAATTTCGCCCCTTAACCGCCGCAATGCCTTTAATCACAGGCGTTGCTTCAGGATTCGTTGAAGGCGACAGTGCACCAATGACGCCAATCGGCTTAGCAATCTTCACGATGTTACGCTCGGGCAACTCTTCGATCACGCCGACCGATTTATCGTCAATAATGTCCATGAGCGTGGCGCGGGTTTTTCGATGGATCTTCAGGTACTTGCCGTCGTAGTTACCGAGTTGAGTTTCCTCAACAGTAAATTTGGCAATCTCCTCTGCGCGGTCTTCACGAGCAACCGCGTAAACCATCGCGGTTATCAACTCGTCTACTTGCTCTTGCGTATAGTTGGCGATTTGAGCCTGAGCCTTGCGCGAGCGCTCAATAAGTGTGGCGATTTCGGCCGCAGGATCGGACATGTTGGCGCTCCCTAAATAGTGTATGACTGTATGATGAAAAACCGTGACTTAACATAACACCGCAATGGGGCAGGGTATATTGACTAAATTGCGTAATATATGGATTATATTGCGATGAAATTCCCTCTCAAACCGCATTTAAGTTTACACATCCATCCATGAGCTCACCCTCGAAATGGCCGCTGTCGGATGAGAGTATTCGCTTCATAGCGCCCACATTTTTGATCAATAATCTTAAAAATCATCCGCTAACTCGTGACTGCTATCCGACCGCTATTGGCTATTACCCCAAAGCGCTCGGGCACCGCATGCAGCGGTTAAAGCCTGACGACAACCTGTTACTTTATTGCGTTGAAGGCCAGGGAGCGCTGACCGTAAACGGCAACCGTAGCAGCGTTAACGCAGGCGACTGCATTTTGCTAAGCCAGGGCATTAGTCACGAGTACAGCGCCGACGCTCATAACCCATGGACGCTCTATTGGGTCCACTTCCAAGGTGATAGAGCGAAGAACTTTTTAGACTATATGGGGTACAAAGACGACCAGCAGCAATTCTTCATCGGTGTTTCAGCCATGCTGATCGCGACATTTAACCAGCTACTCGCAGCGCGCCGCACAGGATATAGCGATCCTGCGTTCATCAATGCCGCTAACCAGCTCAGGCTCTTATTTACCCAATTTGCCCTTCAATCACAGCAACCCGTTGCGGAGCCTGAGACCCTCAACCTCGTCAATGTACAAGCCTATATGCACGACAATATTCATCGCGCACTGGATCTCGACGCGCTTGCAGCGGTTGCCGGACTGTCGAAGTTTCACTTTAGTCATCGATACCGCACGCAAACGGGCTATCCCCCTATTCGGCACTTTACCCATATGAAAATGGAGGCAGCATGCCGACTATTGGACACCACGGAGCAGAGCGTCAAAAGCATCGCGCTGGGCCTCGCGTTCGACGACCCACTCTACTTCTCGCGTGTTTTCCGCAAAATTATCGGGCGGAGCCCTAGGCAATATCGCGCGTCGCGCCTCGGCTGATGAGGTTTAGCTGCTGTTAACACTCAAGCACTGCGCCCATTATTCCTCTTTACAAAACCTCATGCATGCCGAGCGCTAAGGAGCTCGTGGCGCAGTGAGCATTTCGAGCAAAGAATTATCCTCTCCNAGCTTGGGNGGCGGACGATCATAAGTCACTGGTGTTCGCGATAATTTAATAGGGCTGCCTACTAGCTTTAGCGCGGGATTATCGGGGTGGGGCACGTTAACTAGCATTTCTCGGGCTGCGACTTGTGGCTGCTCAAATGCCTCGGCAATGGTATTGATGGGGCCTGCGGGTACGTTACGTGCCTCAAACCCCACCAGCCAATGCTGGGATGCGCGACTCGCGATCCGATCGGCAAGCAATGGGATCAGCTCATCACGATGTAAAACACGAGCTTCATTGGTAATAAAACGCGTATCTGCTGCCAAGTGCGCTAATTCCAGTACCTCGCAAAAATGGCAGAACTGNNTATCGTTACCAACGGCAACGACGATGTGGCCATCCAGTGTTTCAAAACTTTGGTAAGGCACAATCGACGCATGAGCGTTACCAATGCGCTGCGGGGTAACCCCCCCGATAACATAGTTAGCCGCCTGATTGGACAACGTAGCCAAAGTGACATCTAACAGCGCCACGTCAACATGCTGACCCAAGCCCGAGCGCTCTCGCTCGGCAAGCGCTGCCAGGGTGCCAATGGCACCGTAAAGCCCGGTCATAATATCGCTTAGGGCGACACCGACTTTTTGCGGCTCGCCTTCGGGCGCCCCAGTAATACTCATAAGCCCCCCCATAGCCTGAACAAGCAAGTCATAGCCCGGCCGACTCGCCAAAGGGCCTGTTTGACCAAAGCCCGTTATCGAGCAGTAAACCAATCGGGAGTTCTCAGCGCTCAGGGTCGGGTAGTCGAGTCCCATTGATTGGGTGCCGCCCACTTTAAAGTTCTCTATCACTACGTCGCAATGCTTAGCGATATCGCGAATGCGGCTCTGGCCTTCTTTCGATTTTAAGTCGACGGTGAGTGAGTGCTTGCCGCGATTGGTACACAGATAATAGGCAGAGCTATCACTCTGGTTGCCCGCAGCATCAGGCATCCACGGAGGCCCCCAGCTACGCGTATCATCGCCCTGGTCTGGTCGTTCAATTTTAATAACCTCTGCGCCTAGGTCTGCAAAGATCTGTGAGGCCCAAGGCCCTGCCAGCACTCGGGATAAGTCCAATACACGCAGGTGGGAAAGACTACCCATTCGATACATTCCTGTTCGACGTAATAGCAGAGTGTAACAACAGGCACGGAGTGTTTGTGCCTTCATGGCAACTGAGGCTAAGCTTGCGTTATGCCAACACTCGCCCACTTTTCATCCGCACTCGCTCCGGTTATCGCCGCGGTTCACACCGACACGTTTCCGGTTGCACTGGGCGCACTCCTAAGTAGCCTAGTTAAAGCCGATGACGTCAGTCTGCTTCGGTACCGAGAAGGCCACTTACCCGAGGTCGAATACTCATCGCCGCCGACTGAAGGCCAGGCCACCACGCTTGATACCTATTTAACAGGCCCTTTTTTACTCGATCCTTTTTATCGAGCGGCCGCCATGGAACAGCAGTACGGAGTGTTCCACTTAAGAGAGCTCGCTCCGGCAGGCTTCACCGACAGTGAATACTACAAGACGTGGTATAAAAGCTGCGGCTTTAAAGACGAGTGCGGCTTACTCATTGCGCTTGACGATGGCTTTGTGAACATAGCGCTAGGGCTGACCGCTGCGAACAAAAAAGCCACGCCAAAGTTTTACAAAGCACATTTGGCATTACTGCAGGATATTTTCCCCGTGGTTTCATCGTTGGCGAGAACGCACTGGCAAACCTCGCCTCAACACAAAAATGGTAGCCATTTGTTACGCGAGCAGCTTCATAGCAGTCTTGCCGCTTTTGGCAGCAGCGTATTGACTCGGCGCGAGCAGCAAGTGACAGAGCTGGTCTTACTGGGCAACAGCACGCGACTGATTGCCGAAAAGCTGGGCATCTCAACTGAGACTGTTAAGCTTCATCGTAAACATGCCTATGCCAAACTCGACGTTTCTTCCCAAGCGGAATTATTTTTACTCTTCATGGAAGCACTCGCCTATAGCCCCGACAGCGGTTGCATCGATCCGCTCATCGCCTACCACAGCAAACCGGCTAAATAGATGAACCAAACTCTCGCTGAAATACTCAAAGAAGGCTTCGCAGCACTCAATCGAGGCCAGCTCGCGCAGGCAGGGCACGCCTGCAAGCGGGCCATTGAAGTCGATGAACACGAGCCGGCAGCCCATTTTCTCATTGGGCTTGTGGCACTCGAGGCGGACGATAGACCTAATGCGCACAAAGCGTTTCGCTCCGTTGTGCAACTGGATGCCAACCATGCTGCAGCGTGGTCACAGCTGGCTCGACTCAACGCCAGTGAAGGGCGTGTGGCCCAGGCCGAGCGAGCGCTCAAAGAAGTGCGCCGTATCAAACCCTCGGATCCCAACGTGCTCGATACAGTGGGGACTGTGCTTACGCAGCTCGGTGAGTATGAGGCTGCAAAAGCTTTTTTTGCTCGCGCTAATACCGCCGCCCCGCGCACAGCTCAATTTATGATGAATCTGGCCAATAATTTAGTGTTTTTAGGGGAGATCGATACCGCAGCAGAGATTTTCCGCGAAGTTATAGCCCTTCAGCCGAACACACCCCAAGGGCATTGGGGACTGGCTAGCGCCGTTAAAGCCCACAACACCGACCATGTTCAGCACATGCGCGCCCTACTCGAGCGCAACAGCAATAACCCACGCGGGCAGGGCTTTCTTTACTATGCCATCGGTAAAGAATGTGAAGATTTAGGTGATTGGACGGGTGCTTTTGAAGCCTTTTCAGCGGGTGCCGCGGCACGCCGCCAAACGGTAGAGTTCGACGAACCCACCGAAGAGATACTGTTCAAAACCCTAGCCCAGACCTATACCGCTGAGTGGCTTGGCCAGTGCTCAGCGGGCAATCCTGATCCCTCTCCTATCTTCGTGCTCGGGCAGCCTCGCACCGGTACCACACTCATCGAGCGCATCATAACGAGTCATTCCCAAGTGCACTCAGCCGGCGAACTGCAGCAATTTGGCCTCTCCGTACGCCGACTCACCCAAACGCAAAATCCTCGGCGCTTCAGTCCCGAACTCTTTGAAGCAGCAGCGAGCGTTGATCCCCTCGATCTGGGCACCGCTTATCTGCAGTCATCAACACGCATGAGAGGAAACTCGCCGCGATTTGTCGACAAACTGCCGATAAATTACATGAACGTCGGACTTATCCTCGCTGCTCTACCAAACGCCAAAATCGTTCATTTAGTGCGCAACCCCATGGATGCGTGCTTTGCTAGCTTTAAACAACTGTTTGCGGACGCCTACCTGCATTCCTACGACCAGCGGGAGATGGCGCGTCATCACGTGCGTTATCGCGCCCTCATGGACCATTGGCGCGAGCAATTCCCCGGGCGCATCATCGACGTCAGCTATGAAGACACCGCGCGTGACATCGAACCCAACGCGCGACGACTAATCAATGACCTCGAGTTACCTTGGGAAGACGCCTGCCTCGAGTTTTATAAATCGTCCCAAGGCGTTGCCACCGCAAGCGCCGTCCAAGTGCGCGAACCCGCCCACACCCGTTCGATTGGCCGCTGGCGGCAATATGAACAACAACTGATTCCTATGCGCCAAGAACTCGAAGCAGCAAGCGTTGAGATCAGTGAATAAGGTCACGAGCATAAAATTGCAGCTGTTTATTGGTCTTAATAACACTTAACGCCAATTACCACTGTACAAAATACGGGCGTGCTTGCTAATTTCGCTCTCTAAGCGCCGA
>JGI26083J51738_10000455_pt1 | contig 22448 bp, 20 predicted proteins | sample SaaInl85LU_5_DNA_FD_51738 | JGI IMG/M metagenome (IMG submission 51738)
TCAGAACTTTATAGGGTTATGAAGCCAGGGGGTTGGGGCATTTTTCAAGTTCCACAGGAACTCCAAAGAGAAACGACTTTTGAAGACAACAGCATTAGAGACCCCAAAGAAAGGGCGGCTATTTTTGGTCAATATGACCATGTAAGGGTGTACGGAAAAGATTATGGAAACTTTTTAACTTCAGCAGGATTTGAGTTTGATGCAATAGACTACACCAAGGTGTTGGGCCCAGAAAAAGTAGCCCAATACGGACTGGCAGCAGGAGAGCTTATTCCGCTTGTTCGTAAACCGATTGTTTGAATCCATCACTCATATACTGATCGAGGGCTCCGTCTGCATTTACATAAACCAAATAAACCTCAATTTCTTCAAGGGTGGCCGCAACTGCTATGGCCTTTTCATAACCCATGGCCATAAAAGCTGTGGCATAACCATCTGCCAAAGCACAAGTAGGAGCCAATACACTCGCAGCAAGCGTAGTGCTGTTCTCAGAATAGCCTGTAAGTGGGTTAATGGTGTGGACAAATTTTTCACCCGTTTCCGGATCTACCCTAAATTTTCTATAATTGCCAGAAGAGGCCAGCGCCCTATCTTTTAATTGTACTTTAACTATTGGATTGTTTCGGTCTTCATTTTTAGGGTGGTCTATACCTACAAGCCACTGCTTTTCAGAAATGGTATTGCGCCCTTTGGCCACCAATTCTCCGCCCAATTCAATGAGGTAATCAGCGACACCCAAACGATCTAAAACAAGGGCAATTCTATCTAAGGTATAGCCTTTAGCAATGGCATTAAAATCAAAGTATATGGCTGGATCGTTTTTCTCGATTTTACCGGAAGGCAACAGGGAAACTTTAGAAAATCCTACATAAGCCATAAGACTGTCTACACGATCGGGAGTCATTTCCAAAGCCTTCTCTGGGCCAAAACCCCAAGCGTTCACCAACGGACCAACAGTAGGGTCAAAATACCCTCCACTAGCCTTGTAAACCAACCCAGAGAGCTCAAACACTTCTCTAAACATAGGCTCAACTATAACAGCTGAATCTCCCCTATTAATTCTAGAAATATCAGAATCCGGCCAGTAGGTAGACATGGACTGGTTCACCACTTGCAAAAGAGAGTCCATAGCCGCTCTAGTGAGTAAGGGTGTTTTACTAATATAACTTATACCGTAAGTAGTCCCTAAGGCACCTCCCTGCAATATTTGTTTTTCAGGAGTCTTTGGACCGCTATTACAAGCTATAAACAATAAAAACATTCCTAATAATACAACACTATTTTTCATCAGATACTGGAATTAGGCCCGCATAGGTTACCGTATAGGGGGCGTTTAAATACAAAGGTAAGCTAGGGTCTTCAATATTGTGTAAACCCACGCCTGCATAATAGGTATGGGCTTCAAATTTATCTGCGTGGGCTTTCATTTTAGCAGCAGTCTCAGCATCCATTTCATGGGGATTATCTGGATATACTACCGCACGTACCAAAATAAAGTGAAGCACTTTGTCTTTAAGACACACGAACTGAGGGTGTTTTTTAAGCTGGCTGTTTACTGCCATAAACTCATAACCGGATTCTTCAAGAGACTTACCCACGATGTTCATGGCTAAGTTGTGTAATTCTTGTGGGCTTAAGGGCGTCATAGATTAGTGTTAAGGGTAAAAAAAAAGCCGATACGAGTATCGGCTTTTATAAAAAGGTTTAACCTCCAAAATCATCAAAGCGAATATGCTCGTCTGGAATTCCGTAGTCTTCACCCATCTTTTGAACCGCTTGGTTCATGAGTGGTGGGCCACAGAAATACAATTCAATATCTTCAGGAGATTCGTGATTACTCAAATACTGGTCAATCACACAATTGTGGATGAATCCAACAAATCCGTCTCCATCTGCATCTATATCTCCTTTTACTTTCCAATTGTCTTCCTCCATGGGCTCCGAAAGCGCCATATAAAACTTGAAATTTGGAAATTCCGCTTCTAATTTTTTAAAGTGATCAATATAGAATAATTCTCTTTTAGAACGACCTCCATACCAGTAAGTCACCTTTCTATTGGTCTTTAATGTTTTGAATAAGTGGTATAAATGCGAACGCATAGGAGCCATTCCTGCTCCACCACCAACATAAAGCATTTCAGAATCTGATTCATTGATAAAGAATTCACCGTAAGGTCCAGAAATCACCACGTCGTCTCCTGGTTTTAAACCAAAAATATAAGAAGAGGCTACTCCTGGATTAACATCCATCCATCCGTTTTTAGCCCTGTCCCATGGTGGAGTAGCAATACGAACATTCAACATAATTTCTCTACCTTCTGCTGGGAATGAAGCCATTGAATAGGCTCTTTCCACTAACTCTGGATTTTTCATTACTAGTGGCCATAAGTTAAACTTATCCCACTCCGCTTGGAATTTATCTGGAGTTTCGTGCTCCTCAGGGTGTGCAGTAATGTCTATGTCTGCATATTTTACCTCACAGGCAGGAATTTCTATTTGAATATACCCACCAGCCTTGTAATTCATGTCTTCTGGAATCTCTACCACAAATTCTTTAATAAAAGAAGCCACATTGTAGTTTCTAACTACTTTTCCTGGCCATTTTTTAATACCAAAAACTTCTTCTGGGATGGTTATATCCATGTCTTGCTTCACCTTCACTTGGCAAGCCAAACGAGCTCCAGCTGTCAATTCTCTTTTAGAGAAATGAGGGGTCTCGGTAGGTAGGGCTTCTCCCCCTCCAGAATTCACATGACACTCGCACTGAATACAAGTACCTCCACCTCCACAGGCAGAAGGCAAGAATACTTTTTGATTTCCTAGAGTAGACAATAAGGTGCCTCCAGAGGCCACTTCAATTTTCTTTTCTCCATTAATGGTGATCGTTACAGGACCAGATGGTGATAATTTTTCTTTGGTAAACAATAAAACACTGACCAAAAGTAATAAGAGTACTAAAAAAGCAACAACAGTAATGCTAATGGTTCCTATGGTAGTGGTAGCTAAAATCATACTTATTCGTTTATTAGGTTATTAGTAGCAGGCGTTTCTTCCTGAACTGTTCCGTTTTCTTTTTGGGTAAGGTCTTGCTGAGTGGCATCGGCCGTAAGGCCAGACACTTCTTGAGTAGGCGCTACAGCAACCACTTCTTCTTGTGGTGCAGCTTCATCTCCTCCTGTCAACATTCCTCCAAAACTCATAAAACCAATGGCCATAAGACCCGTGATAATAAAAGTAATTCCAAGACCTCTAAGTGGAGCAGGTACGTTTGAATACCTGATTTTCTCTCTAATGGCAGCAATGGCTAAGATGGCTAAAAACCAACCAATACCAGAAGACAAACCGTAGTTAAAGGCCAATCCTAGGGTTTGAATGTCTCTAGATTGCATGAATAAGGATCCTCCAAGAATGGCACAATTTACCGCAATTAGAGGTAAGAAAATTCCCAAGGAATTGTACAGAGAAGGGCTGAATTTCTCTACTACTATTTCCACCAACTGTACCATAGTAGCTATGGTTGCGATGAATAATATAAAAGATAAAAAGCTCAAATTATAATCTGCGTATTCAGGACCCAACCAGGCCAAAGCACCGTCTCTTAAAAGATACTGATCCAATAGCCAGTTCAGAGGAACGGTTACGGCCAATACAAATATTACGGCTGCGCCAAGTCCTACTGCTGTAGTTACTTTTTTGGAAACCGCTAGGTAAGAACACATCCCTAGGAATGTAGCAAATACCATATTGTCAATAAAGATGGACTTAAAAAATAATTCTATGTGTTCTAACATGATCTAGTCTGTATAATTGTTAGTTTTCTTCGATTAATGCAGGGTTTCTTGAACGTTGTACCCAAATAATAATTCCTACAACGATTAGGGCCATTGGAGACAACAACATAAAACCGTTGTTCTCGTAACCAAATGCGTACAATCCTGTTTTTTCAATAGGATCTCCCAATACTTTTATGCCCAATAGTGTTCCTGAGCCCAATAGTTCTCTGAAGAAACCAATGACTACTAGGATAAATCCGTAACCAGCAGCATTTCCAATACCGTCTAAAAAAGATCGTTTGGGTCCATTGGCCAATGCAAAAGCTTCAAAACGTCCCATGATAATACAGTTGGTGATAATAAGCCCAACGAATACTGACAGTGTTTTACTCAATTCATAGGCAAAGGCTTTTAGTACTTGATCTACTACAATTACNAANGTAGCTACTACAACCAATTGAACAATAATTCTGATTTTAGATGGAATAATGTTTCTCATTAAAGAGATCACTACATTTCCCATTCCCATAACAAACAGTACCGATACGGCCATTACAATTGACGCTTCTAATTCTGCGGTGATAGCCAAAGCAGAACATATTCCCAATACCTGAATGGTAATAGGGTTATTGTCTGCTAAAGGATCTAGAATTAGAGCGGCGTCTTTTTTTGAAAGAATTCCCATGTTGTATTAATTAGATGCTATGGTTTGTAAAAAAGGTTTGTACAGTGAAATGCTTTGNTTGATCATTGCAGAAACACCGTCTCCAGTGATAGTTGCACCAGCAAGCGCGTCTACCTCGTTGTCTGTTTTGAGTTCATTGGCTGGATCATTATTCCCCTTTGCCACTGATATTCCAACATAATTACCGTTGTTTAAAATAGACTCTCCAATAAAATCATCCATGAAATAACGCTGCTTAATATTGGCACCCAATCCAGGTGTTTCTCCTTTATGGTCAAAATATACGCCTTGAACAATCATATTCTTATCTACAGCAACAAAACCCCAAATGGCGTCCCACAGTCCTTTACCTCTCATAGGAATAATATAAAATTCCTTGTTGTCTTTTTCACCAACAAAAACAGGTANTCTTCTGGTCTTACCNGCCTTTGCATTGCTCTCTTCTTTTTTGAGATCTATCAGGTATGCAGCGTCATTGGAAGTAACCTTATCTCCTTCTAAAACCAACTGATCCTTAATATANGTATTAAATGCCTCAGCTACTTTATCTGTACCAATAAAGGAAACNGAACCTGAACCTTCGTTCTCGTTCACACCCATGGCATAGAGAATGTTTTGTTGCTTCTCCAAACGCTCATTTTCACTGATTTTGGCGCTTAACGCCGATGCCAAAAAGGCCAATAACGCCCCTACAATTACTACCATCACAGCAGCAAAAGCAATCGTGTATGTATTTTTATCTGTATTAATTGCCATAACTAAACTGTTTCTACATTTAATGTTTTAAGGACACCATTTTTAGCGCGCTTTAAACGTTTTTTAATATTTCCTTGAACCACATAATGGTCAATAGTAGGTGCAAATACATTCATTAATAGAATGGCTAAGAACACGCCTTCTGGATAGGCTGGGTTAAATACCCTGATGAGCACAGAGATAAACCCAATAAAGAATCCGTAATACCATTTTCCTTTATTTGTTTGAGAACCAGTCACCGGATCTGTGGCCATATAAACAATACCAAAGGCCAAACCACCCACAATTAAGTGCTGCCAAAAAGCAAAGCTCATTAATCCGTAAAATTTACTGCTTTCAGTGATCCATCCTGCGTCTACTACCCCGTTAAAAATTAACCCCATAGTCAGTGCACCCAAAATGGCACTTAACATAATCCTCCAGCTGGCAATCTTAGTAAAAACTAAGAAAAGACCGCCTAACAAGATGAGGAAAGTAGAGGTTTCTCCTACAGAACCTGGAATAAAACCAAAGAACATTTCAGAGATAGAATAACTGTATTCAGATCCCCTTCCCTGAGCCAAATACCCCAAAATGGTTTCTCCTGAAATAGCGTCTACAGTTCCAGCCCTTTCTACTGCTTCGTGCACCCAAACTTTGTCTCCACTCATCCAAGTAGGATATGCAAAGAACAAGAAAGCCCTGATCGTTAAGGCTGGATTTAGAATATTCATTCCAGTTCCACCAAATACTTCTTTTCCTATCACTACACCAAATACCACTGCTACGGCTAACATCCATAAAGGAGTGTCTACTGGTACAATTAACGGCACTAACATTCCAGTTACTAGGTATCCTTCTTCTACCTCATGACCTTTAATCACAGCGAAAACGAATTCTACAGCTAGACCTACTCCATAAGACACCACCACTAAAGGAAGAACGGTTAAGGCGCCCATCCAAAAATTGTCAAAAGTGAGGAAATTACCAAAAATATCTAGTGTTCTTGGGGTACCGTTTGCAGCGTCAACCGCAGAATAATGTTGGTAACCCGCATTGAACATTCCAAAAATCAACACAGGAATAAGGGCTGTTATGACCGTATTCATGGTTCTCTTTAAATCATCTGCAACCCTAATATGGCCACCAGAATGGGTGGTTTCATTAGGGGTATACAAGAAAGTATGCAATGCATTAAACGCTGGAGCAACCTTCTTTCCTTTTAATTGCTCTTTAATTTCGTGTAATTTGTTCTTAAAGCTCATATTAACCTATTTCTTTTTGTAAAAAGTCCAATCCTTCTCTAATAATTTGTTGGTGCGGTTGTTTCGAAATACACACAAACTCAGTCAAGGCAAAGTCCTCTGGTGCCACCTCATACAAACCTAAGTTTTCCATTTCATCCAAATCTTTCACCATACAGGCCTTTAAAAGTTGTAAGGGATAAATATCTAAAGGAAATACTTCTTCATAACCTCCGGTCACAACAAAAGCCCTGTGCTCGCCATTGGTGTTAGTGTCTAAATCGTATTTTTTCTTTGGAAACAACCAGGAGAATGTCAATGCTCTTGTGGTAGACACCTTATTAAAAACTGGTTTGTTCCATCCAAAAAACTCATAATCATCTCCCTCTGGAAGCGCTACCACACTGTTATTTTTATAACCCAAATGCCCGTCTGCACTACTCGTCTTTCCAGTGAGTACGTCTCCGTTTATCAACCTATAATTATCTATAGTGGTTCCAGCACTTTTTAATATCGGGGCCAACTCTGCACCAATAAGTGCGGAGAAATATTGTGGGTTTTCTATTACTGAACCACCTAGAGAGAACGTTCTAGAGGCATTAAAAACACCTGTTTCTAAAAGATTCCCTAANATCAATAAGTCCTGAGCAGCTAACGTCCATACNACTTCTCCTTTNTTAATAGGNTCAATTTTATTGATCTGAGTACCCACCAAACCTGCTGGGTGTGGACCAGATACCACATGTACCTCACAATCCTTAAGACCTGCCATTGGGGCGTTGTTTCCAGAAACGGACACATGAACTTTAGCTGTTGTTAAGGCGGCTAAAGCAGTTACTGCCTTTTGCAACAAAACCTCTTGACCTGAAAGCACATAATCCAAATCGGCTGCTAGTGGGGCTGTGTTATGGGCAGAGATAAAAATAGCCTTTGGTGCTTGTGATGGGTCTGCCACTATATCGTATGGTCTTTGCTTTACAAAAGGCCAAAAACCACTGGCCAGTAAATAAGTTTTAATTTCTTCTGAAGATGCTTTAGAAACATCTAAAACAGGGTGCGTTACAGGCGTCTGGTCTGCTCCAGGGGTTATGGTCAAAGAAATGATCCTTCTTCTAGCGCCGCGCTCTACAGTAGTAAGCACACCACTCACAGGAGAAACTACTTTAACGGATTCGTTGTTTTTATCGAAAAACAACGGCCCTCCAGCTTGAACCTCACCGCCTTCTTTAACAATTAATTTGGGTGTTAAACCGTGAAAATCTTCTAATGAAACCTTATATGTTGCACTTAACTTGGTTGGATTGGTTTGCGCCTTAGCAGCACCTACCAATTTAATATCCAACCCTTTCTTAATTCGGATGTCTTTAGACATATGTTCAATAACCTTAGGTTAATAAAAATTCAGCGCAAATTTACCACATAAAGAAAAGTTTTCATAATAATTAACGATAAATTTAAGAGATTCGTTCAACGGGTTTTAAAAAGACCTATTTTGTTTATCTTTAAACCACAAAATACCCGCTAAATGCCTGATTTAATTAAACATTTTAAATTTTTGCTCTCCATGTCTCTCTTGGGGTTTTGCTTACAATTAACAGCCCAAAGATTGGAAGAAGTCAGTCCTCCAGCCTCACTGAGGACCCTTATTTTTAAAAGTGGTCAAGAAGACCAATTTCCCATCATAAAACTGGGGGAAAGCATTCGCTTACAATTCGACGATCTTCGGGCAAATGAAGAAGACTACTACTTTAAAATCATACACTGCACCGCACAATGGACGCCTTCTGATTTATTAAAATCACAATACTTAGATGGCTTAGACAACCAGCGCATAATAGATCACAAAAATAGCTATAATACTCTAGTGCCCTATTCCCACTTTAACTTAGTTATCCCAAATGAAAACCTGCGCCTAAAGTTGTCTGGAAACTATATGCTACAAGTATTTAACACTTACGATGAGATTCAATTCTCCAGAAGGTTTTTAGTGTACGAAGACCTAGTTGGGGTCCAAGCAGCCATTAAAAGGAGTAGGACTTTAGCCTACCTCAATAGCAAACAGGTGTTACAGTTTAGTGTAAACACTCAAAATATAAACCTCAACCAACCTGCCAAAGAACTGGAAATAGTTTTACTCAAAAACTACCAATGGAATACCCAGATAAGTGGGATCCAACCCATGTTTAACAATGGAAACACACTGGTGTACGACTACGACCAACCCACCAGCTTTTGGGGTGGAAATGAGTACTTGAATTTTGACACCAAAGACATGAGGGCTGCGACTGCAGCCATTCAAGAAGTCCGTCTAGAAGATATATACGAGCATTATTTGTACCCCAACACCCCAAGAAACAATAAACCCTACACCTATTTTCCAGATGTAAATGGAGACTTCATACCTAGAACACTTCAAGGCGCACTCCCTGAAAGAGAAGGAGATTATACCTGGGTTCATTTTAGTTTAAAACCTAATGGCAAAGGCAATTCAGAGACCTATATTTATATTGGGGAAATTCAACAACTATACGCCTAGTCCAGAATACTTAATGACCTACAATGCCACTCAGAAAATGTATCAGGCACGAATTTTATTCAAACAAGGTTTTTATAACTACAGTTATGCGTTGAGCCCTGTCCTTTATGAAACTGGTTTTTCAGACACCTCTCTTGAAAACGAGACATATTTAGACGAAAACGGTATTGACGGAAATTTTCATTTCACTGAAAACCAATACCAAATACTTGTCTACTTCAAGGGATTTTTGGACCAACACCAAAGGTTGGTTGGTATTGGCAGTGCAAACTCCATGAATATTAACGACCAATAATTAAAGGTTTTGCTGTACTGTACTTCCTTGCTCAAAACAGCCACAATCCAAATATTAAGACACCCAACCAATAAGTGTCCAGTGTGGGCTTAAAGAAGTTCACATGAGAGTGGTTGCAATTTTTTAGGCTCCATATTATTTGTACTTTTGTAAAAGATTAAAATTTTAAAGAAAATATTACCACTATGGGCAAAGGCTTTTTTCAAGTACCAGTAGCATACAACGAACCAATTAAAACATTCGCTCCCGGATCACCAGAGCGCGAAGCAGTTTTAGCACAGTACAAATCTTATTACCATGGAACGGTAGACGTTCCTATGTATATAAACGGAAAAGAGGTGCGCACTGGAAACACCAGAAACATGACGCCTCCACACGACCATAAACACGTTGTGGGACAGTACCATATAGGGGAACAAAAACATGTTCAAGAAGCCATTGACACTGCTCTTGAAGCTAGAACCCAGTGGGCTGCTATGCCATGGGAACAAAGGGCCGCAATATTTTTAAAAGCAGCTGAATTATTGGCGGGACCCTACAGGGCTAAAATTAATGCCGCTACCATGATTGCGCAGTCTAAAACCATTCACCAAGCTGAAATAGATGCAGCCTGTGAGTTTATAGACTTCTTGAGATTCAATGTCTCTTATATGCAAGAAATCTACGAGCAGCAACCAGAATCTGCAGAGGGTATCTGGAACCGTGTTGAATACAGGCCATTAGAAGGCTTTGTCTATGCCATTACCCCGTTTAACTTTACGGCTATTGCAGGAAACCTTCCAGCAAGTGCTGCCATGATGGGAAATGTAGTGGTTTGGAAACCATCTGACAGCCAAATCTTTTCTGCCAAAGTAATCATAGATGTGTTTGCAGAAGCAGGACTTCCTGCAGGAGTCATTAACGTGGTATTTGGAGACCCTGTAATGGTTTCTAACACTGTATTAGCAAGCCCTGACTTTTCAGGACTGCATTTCACGGGATCTACCTCAGTGTTTAAAGCCTTGTGGAAACAAATCGGAAACCAAATAGAGACCTATAAAACCTATCCAAGAATTGTAGGAGAAACAGGGGGTAAAGATTTTATTATCGCACACCCAACAGCCAATCCTCAGCAAGTAGCTACCGCTATGGTGAGAGGGGCTTTTGAATTTCAAGGCCAAAAATGTAGCGCCGCTTCTAGAACATATCTACCAAAATCTATTGCTCAGGAAGTGCTAGATTCTGTGAAAAAGGATGTAGCGAGCATGAAAGCACCGGGTTCTCCAGAAGACATGGGTAATTTTGTGACTGCCGTAATTCACGAGGGTTCTTTTGACAAGTTAGCGTCTTATATTGATCAGGCCAAGGCCGATGCCGATGCCGATGTAGTGATTGGAGGAGACTACGACAAATCTAAAGGATACTTTATTTCCCCTACGGTAATATTAACTACAAACCCACATTACAAGACCATGGAAACCGAACTTTTCGGTCCAGTTCTCACGGTCTATGTATATGAAGACGCCGCTTGGAAGGAGACTTTAAAATTAGTAGACGCTACCTCTGAGTACGCATTGACAGGTGCAGTGATCTCTACAGACCGTTACGCCATTACAGAGGCCACCGAAGCACTACAAAATTGTGCTGGTAATTTCTATATCAATGACAAACCAACAGGGGCTGTAGTAGGCCAACAACCTTTTGGAGGTGCAAGAGCATCTGGAACGAATGACAAAGCAGGTTCTGCTCAGAACTTATTGCGTTGGGTGTCTCCAAGGCTCATTAAAGAAACCTTTGTTACCCCTGTAAATTACAGATACCCCTTTTTAGGTGAATCATAGCTGTTTATACTATGCTAAAAAAAAGCCTCCCATTGGGAGGCTTTTTTTATCCTTTAAATTTCTGAGGCAGATACACCAGCTTTTTGGTTTCGAAAAAGTCTTCTTTGTAATAATCCATCAAAGAATATATTTGAACCGTCCTGTAGTCTTGTAACTCCTCTCCCAAGTCCCCACCTTTTAAATACAATACCCCGTTTTTAATAGCATGCTCAGACACTTTTTTAATACGGCCCTTGATCCACCTCATAAAAGTTGGCATTGCGGCTACTGCCCTACTCACTACAAAATCATATTGGTTGTTGTCTTCTTCCACCCTTTGGTGTATAGCCCTAACATTTTCTAATCCCAATCCGTCTACGACCTCTTGTACAACTTTGATTTTTTTACCAATAGCGTCTACTAAAGTGAACTGTGTTTCTGGAAATAAAATAGCCAAAGGAATGCCTGGAAATCCACCGCCAGTACCAACATCTAATACCTGGGCCCCTGGATTGAATGAAATAAACTTAGCTATTGCTAGAGAATGAAGCACGTGCCTTAGATACAATTCCTCAATATCTTTTCGAGAAACTACATTAATTTTTAGGTTCCAATCTTGATACAAGGCTTCTAGTGCTATGAATTGATCTTGTTGCTGTTGGGTTAAATTTGGAAAATAATTAAAAATTAGCTGTGCGTCCATGGGCTTTATTTTATGCAAAAAAACAACAATTTTTTATGATTTATAGCAAAAGCTTCCACTCGCTTTAGCGTATATTTACCACTTAATACATTTTTATGAAAAAGCCCCAAGTTAAATTCTCAAGAAAAGACCCGGCCCAGTTCTTTAAAACACTGAACCAAAGAGTCAATAGCTACTTTAAAGAAAATAACATACAAAAAACAGGGAATTGGGCACTACACCTAAAGACCCTTGTTATGTTTACCCTTTTTCTGGCCCCATATTTTTTAATCCTCACGCTAAACTTACCCAATTGGGCTAATTTTTTATTGACCGTGGTGATGGGTGTTGGAATGGCTGGAGTGGGAATGAATGTCATGCACGACGGGAATCACGGTGCCTACTCCAATAAAAAATGGGTTAATAAACTCATGGGGAGTAGTATATACATACTCGCTGGAAATGTATACAATTGGCAGGTACAACACAATGTACTTCACCACACTTACACCAATATTCCAGAACATGATGAAGACTTAGACGCAGGAAGAATACTCCGTTTTTCAAAACATGCAGATTGGAAAAAGTACCATAAATTTCAACATTTATACTCTGTATTGCTTTACGGATTATTGACCTTTAACTGGGCCATTACTACCGACTTCCAACAGATGTATCGTTACACCAAAAGAAAACTATCTTATGGTAAGCTTCCTAACCCAGTACTTAATTGGACCAAACTTTTAATTACTAAAATAATTTACGTCACTATCTGGATTGCCATTCCCATGATTTTTTTAGAAGTGGCCTGGTATAAAATCCTTATTGGATTTTTTGTTATGCATTATGTAGCGGGATTAATACTGAGTGTCGTATTTCAATTGGCTCATATAATTGACCATGCAGACACCCCTGTTCCAAACGAGCAAGGAGATATGAAAAATACATGGGCCATTCACCAGTTGTTCACTACTGTGAATTTTGGTACTAAAAATAGGATCATCAATTGGTTTACCGGAGGCCTAAACCATCAGGTTGAACACCATATATTTCCAAATATCAGTCACGTACATTACACAAAAATTGCTAAAATTGTGAAAGAAACGGCAAAAGAGTTTCAATTGCCCTATCATGAGTACAAAACAACTAGAAAAGCCATAATTTCGCATTTCAAACATTTAAAGACCTTAGGCCAAAAACCAAGTCTACAATATTAAGCAACATGAGTACGCAACATTTATCTGACAGAATTAACGGAATGGCCACCTCTGCAACTTTAGCAATGGCAGCCAAAGCAAGAGAATTAAAAACGGCTGGAAAAGACATTATAGGACTTAGTCTAGGAGAACCTGATTTTAATATTCCTGACTTCATTAAAGACGCCGCTAAGCAAGCCGTAGATGACAATTATTCTAGTTACTCTCCAGTAGATGGATACCTAGATTTAAAAGAAGCCATTGCGGAGAAATTTTCAAGAGACAACCAATTGGACTACAAACCAAGTCAGATTGTGGTGTCTACTGGTGCCAAACAATCTCTTGCAAATATTGCTATGGTAATGCTCAACCACGGAGATGAGGTTATTTTACCTGCACCTTATTGGGTAAGTTACAGTGATATTGTTAAACTGGCAGAAGGGGTGCCTGTTGAAGTTCCTACAAGTATAGANACTGATTTTAAAATGACTGCGGCTCAATTAGAGCAGGCCATTACGCCAAAAACTAAAATGATTTGGTTTAGTTCTCCTTGTAACCCAAGTGGATCTGTTTACAGCAAAGAAGAATTGAGTGCGTTGGCAGAAGTATTGGCCAAATACCCAAATATATTTATTATCTCAGATGAAATTTACGAACACATTAATTTCGTAGGNGGNCATGTGAGCATTGCTGGAATTCCAGGAATGTATGATAGAACTATTACTGTTAATGGGGTATCAAAAGCATTTGCTATGACCGGCTGGCGTATTGGTTATATNGGTGCTCCAGAATGGATTGCAAAGGCGTGTACAAAGTTTCAAGGACAGAACACTTCTGGCGCTAATTCCATAGCACAAAGAGCTACTATAGCCGCACTTAAAGCGCCTGTAAGTAGCATTTCTCATATGATTGAAGCTTTCCATCAAAGAAGGGATTTGGTGCTTGAACTATTGGGAGAGATTCCAGGATTTAGACTAAATATTCCTGAAGGGGCTTTCTATGTATTTCCAGATGTAAGTGAGTTTTTTGGCAAAACACTTAAAGGCACTTTAATAAAAGATGCTTCTGACTTTGCCATCTTCTTACTAGAAGAAGCTTTAGTAGCTACTGTAACTGGTGCAGCTTTTGGAAATCCAAACTGTATAAGAATTTCCTATGCTGCCTCCGAAGAAGCACTTAGAGAAGCTATGGCAAGAATTAAAAAAGCGGTTAGCACTTAATTAAAAATATCTTTTACAAACTAAATCGGGCTTCCTAAAGGAAGCCCGATTTTTTGTTCAAATACTTTATGTCCCTATTACCTCCAAAACAGAAGAGACAATAAACTCATATTTTTCTCCAGAAATAAGGTGAAAAGAGTATCAGTACTGTAAACAGTTCTAGCCTACCCAACAACATTAAAAACCCGCACCACCATTTACCTAGCGCAGGTAGGTCATTAAAATTAGACAGTGGGTTTAATGAACCTAGCCCAGGTCCTACATTACCTAGTGAGGTAGCTGCACCTCCAATGGCAGATTCAAAATCTAATCCCATAAATGCCAATACAAGTGCACCAATGATAAATAACAACATATAGAGCACAAAAAAACCAATGATATTATAGACAATACTCTCTGCAACTGTTTTGTTGTTATAGCGTACTGGAATAATGGCATTGCTGTGCAATGTTCGTTTGAATTCCAACAATCCATTTTTTATAATCAGTAGGTGACGCATAACCTTTATACCTCCAGCAGTAGATCCTGCAGAACCACCTAAGAACATTAATCCAAAAAAGAATATAGTTAAAAATGGGGTCCAGCCCGTAAAATCTGCTGTTACAAATCCAGTGGTAGTCACTACAGCCAATACTTGAAATAATGCATGTCTAATAGCACTTTCTCCGTAACCAAAAACCATGGGCAATGATGCTGAAACTTGAGGCTGTGCCTGGAAGTAAATGACCAATGCTGCCACTATACTAAAAGATATTATAAAACCTGTATAAAACTTAAATTCCTCGTCTTTTAGCACCTTTTGGATTTTCCCTTTAAAAGCGAAATAACTCAGCACAAAATTAGAACCTGCTAAAAACATAAATAAAATGACTATATATTGAATGAGCGGTTGGTCATTCCAATAAGCCAAACTACTGTTTTTAGTGGAAAATCCCCCTGTAGACAATGTAGCCATGGCATGGTTCATTGCGTCAAAAAAGCCCATCCCCGCCAATTTCAACAAAAGGGTTTCTGCTAGGGTATAGCCTACATAAATAAGCCATAAGCGTTTGGCTGTATCTGTTATCCTAGGATGTAATTTGTCTGCACTTGGGCCTGGCGCTTCAGCAGCAAACAATTGCATTCCTCCAATGCCTAACAAAGGCAAAATAGCAATAGCCAAAACAATAATACCCATACCACCTATCCAATGGGTGAGACTACGCCAAAACAAAAGACCTTTCGGAAGGGATTCTATATCATTTAAAATACTGGCCCCTGTGGTGGTGTAACCTGAAATAGTTTCGAAAAAAGCATTGGTTATATCAGGAATAGCTCCTGTGAACAAATAGGGTAACATCCCAGATGCAGACATAACCAACCAACCAAAAGTAACAATGATATACCCCTCTTTGGGTTTTACTTCTTTTTTATGGTCTCTTGTGAAAAACATAGCGACAAGACCCACAAGCATAGTGACAATAGCCGCCATTGTGATTTCTATAGTGACACCGTCTTTATAAAGACCACTCACCAAAGCAGCCACCAACATAAAAGCCCCGTTGCAAAGCAACAGCAAGCCCATTAGGTGCATGATAATCTTTCCGTTTAAGCGCATTTATAAAAAGAGCTTTTCAATTTTGGGTATAGCGCTTGGCAAACAACAAACCACCACTCGGTCCCCCTCCGTAATTTTAAAGGAACCCAATGCTATAACACCTTCGCCATCTCTAATGACACCTCCTATGGTAGCGAGTCTGGGAAAATCAATTTCCCGAATCAGTTTTCCACTTACCGCAGAATTTGGTTTGACAATAAATTCCAAAATTTCAGCATTTAAATTGTTGAGTCGCGTCATGGCTACCACTTCTCCCTTTCTGATATATCTGAAGATGTTATTGGCGGCCAAAAGTTTTTTATTGATCAAAGTGTCTATTCCAATGGAATGAGACAACTGAAAATAATCCATATTCTCTACTAGGGCAATAGTCTTTTTAATGTCTTTGGATTTGCTACCAGACAAGACATAATATTTGTTTCTGAATTTCCTGTCACAGCAATGAAAGCGTCCATTGCAGACAAACTTTCTTCCTCTAGTAATTCCACATTACGACCATCTCCATTAATGACTAATGCATTGGGGAGTTGTTCTGCTAATTCGGTCGCTTTTTGTTTGTCTTTTTCAATGAGTTTAACATTGAACTTTCTACTGCATAAATCTCTTGCTGTTTTTTGACCTACTTTTGAACCACCGAGAATCATGACATTTTTAATGTCTTTTTTAACGGTACCTGTCATTTTATACAACTCCTCTACCCCTTCCTTAGAAGTGATAAAATACACCTGGTCTTCTGCCTGAAAAACACTATCTCCTCTTGGAATAATAGTGAATTGTGTACCAGACCTTTTAATAGCAATAGGCATAAAATGGACCTCAGAAAATGTTTCTGCAGCATCTTTTACCGTTTTGCCTACAAAAGGAGCCCCAGGGGGAAGGCAAATACCAACCATAATTAATTTACCTTCCTCAAATTCGTAGGTATCATTAAAGGCAGATTGATTGATCAATAATTGTATTTCTGTAGCGGCGAGTCTTTCAGGGGAAATAAGCTCGTCAATGCCTAGGTCCGAAAAACGCAAACGCTCCTTATTTTCTATAAATTCCGTATTAGAAATCCTAGCAATTGTCCTCTTACAACCCAATTGCTTTGCCAAGATACAGAGCGTAAGATTGGTAGTCTCTGAAGAAGTTACTCCAATTACAAGGTCTGATTGGGCCACACGGGCTTCTTCTAAAATACCAATCGAGGTGGCATCTCCTTTTAAGACCCTAATATCTANGTGGTTGTCTGCGTAGGACAAACTCTCTTTGTCAGAATCAATTAGGGTAATATCTTGAGACTCGTAAGAAAGTAATTTAGCGAGGTGAAAACCCACCTCTCCAGCGCCTGCAATAATAATCTTCATGTGTAGTGTAAGATGTTAAGCATATGCTTGTTACAAACCTAATAAAGCATGTTGAATTAGGTTTTATAGGGCAAAATTACACAATTATATGATACTGACCCCAATTGTGCTTTTATAAAGCCGTGTAAAAGCTATCTTTGTAAAAAAAAAGCATGGCTACTCCAGTAAAACCGTATCGACATAGCGAAGAAGGAAAGAAGACACAAGTACGTAATATGTTTAATGGTATTGCGCAAAACTACGATGCCCTAAACAGGGTAATCTCTTTTGGGATTGATATTTCATGGAGAAAAAAAGTAGTGGCACTTATTGAAGCTACAAACCCAAAAAATGTACTTGACATAGCTACAGGAACCGGAGACTTAGCCATTCACTTGGCTGAGACCAGAGCCGAAAAGATTATTGGATTAGACCTTTCCCCAGGCATGCTGTCTGTAGGTATAGAAAAAGTTGCTCAAAAAAATCTAAGCCACAAAATTGACATGATCATTGGAGACTCAGAGGCTTTGCCTTTTGAAACCGGAAGCATAGACGCTGTGACTGTTGCTTTTGGTGTTCGAAATTTCGAAAACTTGGCCTTAGGCCTTTCAGAAATTCTTAGGGTATTAAAGCCAAAAGGAACCTTAGTTATTTTGGAGACTTCCGTACCCGAAAAAACACCCTTTAAACAAGGATACGGACTGTACAGTAAAAGTTTACTGCCCTTAATAGGAAGGCTTTTTTCTAAAGACAAAAGCGCTTATAGCTACTTGTCTGAATCTGCAGCACAATTTCCTTATGGAATAAGCTTCAACAATATTTTAAAAGAAATTGGGTTTACTACAGTAGTACACCATCCACAAACTTTTGGCGTAGCGACAATATACCAAGCAGTAAAATAAGACTGCTTTTATTTATGAGGCATTATGTAATTTTATTGGGTGCACTTTTGTTAAACTTCTGTTTTGCTTGGGGACAATTTAATGAAGACGCAGTACTCAATATACCCAATGACGACAAACTTCCTTTAAACTGGGGCTATTTTGTGGGTTTAAACCAATTTGACTATCAAATTTCTTATATAAACCCTAGCTATGACGCCAACCCATCCTTAAGCCCTACTGAAATTTTAGTGCAAAAAAGTACTGGATTTAATGTAGGATTAATAGGTGAAATGCGCATTAACGAACTTTTAGACCTAAGGTTAGAACCTGGTTTTTACAGTGGGAAAACCACCCTTGAATTTAAAAGCCAAAGCCTAATATCTGAAAAAGACAGTATCCGAGAAATAAAATCCACCTATATTAATCTCCCCTTGCTTTTGAAGTTTAGTGCCAACAGAATTGGAAATTGGCGGCCATTTATTGTAGGAGGCCCATATGCCGCAATCAATTTAAGTAGCAATGAAAATAGCATAGACGACAATCAGAGTGGGACTTTTAAAATTCAAAAATGGAACTATGGTTACCAGATAGGTGTTGGGATAGATTTGTATTTGTCCTATTTTAAATTCACGCCTTCCATTCGTGGTGTTTTTTCCCTCACAGACGACGCAATAAGAGACGCTGAACCAAATAGTCCCTGGACAGGGAACATTCATAAAATGCGATCCAGAGGAGTGTTTTTAGTACTTACTTTTGAGTAACTATCGCCTCATTTCATAAAAAACAACTGCCGCTGCGTTGGCCACATTAAGGCTTTCTGCTTGGGAAGCAGGATGGGAGGAAATCGCTATTTTTTCAGTTACAAATTCACTCAAAGCTGCTGAAATTCCATTGCCTTCATTTCCCAAAATAATAATTCCTGGTGTTTTAAAGGCTATTTTTTGAATGGGTGTACCCTCCATAAAAGTCCCATAAATAGGAATATTTAGTCCTTGAATATGCGGAATAATGGACTCGTAATACACAGAAATCCTAGATAAAGACCCCATACTAGCTTGAACTACTTTGGGATTATACACATCTACTGTATCTGGACTGCACAGTATTTGCTTTATGCCAAACCAATCACAGAGTCTTATGATGGTCCCTAAATTACCTGGGTCTTGAAGACCATCTAAAACCACCACCCAATCTTTGAAATTTAATTCCCCCTGTTTTGGCATTCTAAAAACCCCTAAGTATCCGTTGGGATTTTTTAAAGTACTGATCTGAGATAACTCTCTATCAGAGATTTTCTCGAAAGAATTTATAGCTGATTGTACTTGAGAGGTCAATAATAAAAAGGGAGCCAGACCATTGGCTAGTGCGTCTGCAATACCTTTTTCTCCCTCCACAATAAAAAGACCGTGCTGTGTGCGATTCTTTTTTTGATGCAGGCTTTTGATAAGTTTCAATTGGCTTTTAACAACCATACAAATAGTGTATTTTTGGGCTTATGAAAGGAGCTACCCCCCTTACTGTATTGACCACAAAAGTAAGCTTTATCTTGCTAGTGTGCACTATATACAGCTGTAGCCCCCTAAAAAATCTTTCAGAAGACCAATGGCTTCTCCGAAAGAATGAAATTATAGAAGGGACTGAAAAGCGCACAGATGAAGCGGTTTACAACCTACTTATTCAGCAGCCCAACACCTATATTTTTGGAAGCCCTTTAAAACTCAATATAAGTAATCTTAGTAAAAAAAAACCTGGCAGCGACACATGGTTGAATAGAATTGGAGAACAAGCTGTTCTTATTGATCAAAAAAGCACTAATAGATCCATAGAAAGACTCCAAGCTTATTATAAAAGTTTGGGTTACTTCAATGCTTCAGTAAAAGCTCAAATCATAGGACACCATCGCAAACAAAAAGCGACCGTTCGTTACCAAATAGACAAAGGGCGTGCATTTATAATAGACTCCATCAAAACTATTTTTTATTCTCCAGANCTAGACAGTTTATACAAAAACAATAAGGGCACCTCTTTTATTCAAAAAGGAAAGCCNTTCAATTACGAGAGGTTTGACGCAGAGAGAGATCGCATTAGTAAACTAGCCAAAGACAACGGTATTTATAATTTTCAAGAGAGTGCCGTAGGTTTTAGTATTAGTAGAGATACCGTTCAAAAAAATAAAGACTCCTTACTAACTGTAGTACTCTCAGTAAGAAATCCAAAAGAAAACAATGAAACCGCTAGCGAGCGTTATCTCATCAGAAAAATAAAAAGGGTTAATCTCTACACCGACATTCCTTATAACACGCCAAAAGTAGCGCTAGACTCCATTGAGCACAACGGAATCACCATATTCTTTAAAGACAAACTTCACTATAAGCCTAAAGCCATTACAGATCCGGTTTACCTGGTTGAAGGAGCTATTTATGGAGAGTACAATAGACAACTCACCTACAGAAAAATGAGTAGCTTAAATACTTTTAAATACCCTAATATATCTATCTCTGAAATTGAAGGTGAGCCCGATTTATTGGCAGAAATATATTTGAATTCTAAGGATACATATGCTGCACAAGTAAATTTAGACGTCACCCACTCCAATATTCAACGACTCGGATTGGCCTTTAGTAGTTCACTAACGGCCAGAAATATTTTTGGTGGTGCAGAAATATTAAGCCTTTCCGGAAGAGGGTCTATAGGTGTTCTTGGAGACGCTGCCTGAGCAGTGAAAAATACCTTTCAGAAATTGGTGTAGATGTTAATTTAAATATACCCAATCTATGGTTTCCTTTTATATCACTTAAAGGCTTGCTGTCTAAAAATAGCTTACCCCAAACCAAAATTAGTCTTGGAACCAGTTTTCAGAAAAATATAGGGCTTGACAAACAAACCTTAAATGCCACTTATGGTTTTAATTGGGCCCCAAACGACTTTCTTAAATTTAATGCCAGTCTTATAGAAGTTCAATATGTACAAAACCTAAACCCAGAACGTTTCTTTAGTGTGTACGGCACCACATACAACAGGTTAAATACTTTGGCGCAAGACTATACGCAAGACCCTGTCTTTGAACCCTTTTTTGACCCAACAATAACGAATAATGGGGAACTCACCATACCACAAGGTGCCGAAAATTTCATTGAAACCTTTTTGAACACCCAAGACAACAGCTCGGAACAATACAAAGAAATTCAAAGAATTGAAGAACGAAAAAACAGGCTCATAGAAAATAACCTCATCTCTAGTAGCCAACTAACCCTGATTAAAAACAATAAAAAAGAAATCACGGATCCTGATTTTTATCAGTTTAGGGCCAAAATAGAAAGCGCTGGAAACTTACTGAGTTTACTATCTAATGTAATGCCCATAGAAGAAAATGAATCGGGAACCAAATTAATAGCAGGAGTGCCTTATGCCCAATATATTAAAACTGAACTAGACTTTATTAAGCATTGGCGCGTTGGAAGAGATCAAGTATTGGCGTTTAGAAGTTTTGGAGGGATTGCCATACCCTACGGGAATGCGAGTACCATTCCTTTTGCAAGATCTTATTTTGCAGGTGGCTCAAACGATAATAGGGCATGGAATGCCTATGCATTAGGCCCAGGAAGCACCAATAACCTCAATGATTTTAACGAAGCAAACTTTAAATTGGCTTTTAATTTAGAGTACAGATTCCCTTTATTAGGTGCAATTAAAGGAGCGCTATTTACAGATGCAGGAAATATATGGAATGCTTTAGATGGCGTTAATGATCCAGAGCGGTCATTCCAAGGTATTTCTTCCCTACAGCAAATAGCCATTGGAAGTGGATTTGGTGTAAGGTACGATTTTACTTATTTTGTATTTAGACTAGATGTGGGATTCAAAACCTATAATCCTAGCCTAGAAAATTCAAAACGCTGGTTTAGAGACTATAATTTTGCGAATTCCGTAATAAATATTGGTATAAATTATCCTTTTTAAGGGTAGTTTTTTACTATTTTTGTGTCTCTAATCATTTCATAGATAACACAATTACATGTCCCACAACATTAAAGCTGGCGTAGCCACAGGAGATCAAGTTCAAGAAATTTTTAACTATGCCAAGGAAAAAGGCTTTGCCTTACCGGCCGTAAATGTAACAGGCTCTAGCACCATCAACGGTGTATTAGAAACTGCTGCTTCATTAAATGCCCCCGTAATCATTCAATTTTCAAATGGAGGGGCTCAATTTAATGCAGGTAAAGGACTGTCTAACAAGAATGAACAAGCAGCCATTCAAGGTGCCATTGCTGGCGCAAAACACGTACATCAATTGGCAGAAGCATACGGAGCTACTGTAATTCTTCATACCGACCACTGTGCCAAGAAATTATTGCCATGGATAGACGGTTTATTAACCGCTAGTGAAGCACACTTCAAAGCGACTGGAAAACCATTATTTAGCTCTCATATGATTGACTTATCAGAAGAGCCTTTAGAAGAAAACATTGCTATA
>JGI26083J51738_10000468_pt1 | contig 22190 bp, 15 predicted proteins | sample SaaInl85LU_5_DNA_FD_51738 | JGI IMG/M metagenome (IMG submission 51738)
GCCTTCATGGATAGCTGCCAGAATGTCACCGGACAATTATGGATGGCGCTTCCGGTCACAAACTGAAACCGTCGGCCAAAGCGCTTTGCCGTCAAAAAAAGGGCCGCCTCAGCCGAGGCGGCCCTTTCTCATGTTATCCTGCCGCCCCTCTCATTGGGCGCGGATATAGCGCTCCATCGAGATGCGGATGATGCCGTTATAGCTGTCGGAATATTGCGACACGCCCAAGAGATAGGTGCCCGATGACAAGCGTGAAGCGATCTGGCTGTCGAGATTGCCGCTCACATCATCATTGAAGGCCAGTTCGCGGCCAACATTGTCAAACAGCGCGATCACGGGGTCGGAGTCGCGAATGCCGATGGCATCGATCACCACGAAACCATCCTCAGGAACCGAGAAGGAATACCAAACCGCATCGCCCGAGATTTGCGCATCACGGGCCATTGGCCCCATCAGCGTGCCGAGATCTTGGATCGGATAGGTGCCGCCAATGGGAGGGCTTGCCTCCAGCGTGGCATACATCTCGCGCATCGCCTCTTCTTGCGAATAAGGCGTGACGCTGACCGTCACAGGCAGATTCGGATCCGAGAGCGAGCGCATGCCGATGCAATAGCTGCCTGGCTGAAGCGGCGTGGTGAAATCGATCCGGCTGTTGAGCGAGTTGTAATCATCATTCTCGGCAATCAGGCCACCCTGCCCGTCGAAAATATAGATATAGGGGTCAGCCATCTCGTTCTCGGCGCGGATGGTCACGGCGGTCGGCTCGCTGATATTGAAGCGATAGTACGGCACGCCCGTGATGGTATTTGTGGCCGAGACGCCCTCGGACATCGACGCGGAGATCATGCCCGAGCCAAGGGTTGTGGCAGGCGTTTCGGGAAGGCAGGCATCAATGCCCACAAATCCGCCGCCCTCGACGCCAACCCAGCCTGCGGTCAGGGCTTCATGTTCATCGGCGCGCCCGATACGGGCATCCGCCACAATCGGCTCACCGCCAAAGCTGCGCACGCCAAGGCAATAGCTGCCCGCGGCCAATTCGATCTCGCCGCGCGAGTCCCAGCCTCCGCCACCATCATCATCGCTCAGGATCAGCATGCCTGCGCTGTCATAGAGGTCGAGCACGGTGTCAGCCTCGGACTGGCCCGCAGCCTCGACACGGATATTGCTTGGCGCAGACAGGCTGAACAGGCTGTAGGCATAGCCATTTGGCGGCACCATAATGCTGTTTTGCTCAAAGAAATTTGGCGCGGTGGCGATATCGGATGCGCCTTCGCTGCCGCCCACCCAAACGCCCTGCGCGCCGAGCCCGCCACACAGATCCTGCGCGGCAGCGGGTAGTGTAAATGCACAAAGTGCTGCGGCCACGACAATGGGCCCTTTACTGAAATTCATACCTGATCCTCCAAAAATCGGATGCGTTGAAAAAAGCAGTCGCACGGAGTTAAGCAGGTGGCTTGATACTTTTCCAGTGGAATGATGCCCCATCTTTCCCCGCAAACAAATTTGGGGCGCTAAAGGTGGGTCGGGAATTTAGGGTATGGGGCCTTTTCTGCTCGCGGCGCTCAGGCTAGGCCTGTGGTCATGATACATCTTGCCCAATCCCCCAAAGACCCGCGCTTTGTGCAGAACCCCTATGCCTTCTACGCCAAAGCGCGTGCGGCAGGGCCTTTGGTCTATTGGAAGGAATATGGGTTGGTTTGCGCCACAACCCATGAGGCGGTGAACACCATCCTGCGCGACAGACGCTTTGGCCGCGAACCTGTCGAGGCGCTGAACATCCCCGATCATTTGGCGCCTTTTTACGCGGTTGAGGCCCATTCCATGCTGGAGTTGGAGCCTCCGCGCCATACGCGTTTGCGCGGGCTGGTCCTGCGCGCCTTCACCTCGCGCCGTATCGCCGAGCTGGCCCCCGAGATCGAAGCCCTGACCCACGGCTTGCTTGATGACACACCTGAGGGGCCTTTTGATCTGCTTGAGACCCTTGCCCGCCCCCTGCCCGTCACCATCATCGCGCGGCTTCTTGGCGTGCCTGAAGAGATGGCCCCTGATCTGCTGGCATGGTCCAATGCGATGGTGATGATGTATGTGCCCGACCGAACGCGCGAACAGGAAGACAGGGCGGTGGCGGCCACTCAAAACTTCGTGAGCTTCCTGCGCGCCTATGTCGAGCAGCGCCGATCAGCACCACGCGATGATCTGATCAGCCATCTCATTGCCGCCGAGGCCGAGGGCGAGAAGCTCAGCACCGATGAATTGATTGCCACCTGTATTCTGCTGCTCAATGCGGGGCATGAAGCCACGGTGCATACCATTGGCAATGGCGTGAAGCAGATGCTTGAGACAGGCGCGCGGTTCGGGGCCGAGCCTGCGGCGCTGGTTGAGGAAATCCTGCGCTATGACCCGCCGCTGCATATGTTCACGCGCTATGTCTATGAGGATGTGACGCTGTTCGGGCATGCGTTTCAACGCGGGGATCAGGTGGCGCTGCTGCTGGCCTCGGCGGGCCGGGACGGGGATGTTTATGCTGATGCCGAGTGTTTTGCGCCCGACAGGCGGGAGGGGCCTGCCAATCTGGCTTTTGGCGCGGGGCTGCATTTCTGTGTGGGCGCGCCGCTGGCGCGGCTGGAGTTGCAGATCGCCCTACCGATCCTGTTTGAGCGTTTTCCCGATTTGTATCTGGTCGAGCCGCCCCAATATGCCGATATCTATCATTTCCACGGGTTGGAGCGGCTGATCCTTGCGCGCTAGGGGCGCTGCCCCTTGGCGGCGCTGACGCGCCACCTACCCCGAAGTATTTTTCAAGCAAAGATGGAGGGCGCTTTATTCAGCGGCGTGTTTGCGGGCATCCAGCATCGGTTTGAGGTAGCGCCCTGTATGAGAGCGTGCGACCTCGGCGACCTGTTCAGGGGTACCGACCGCCACAATCTCGCCGCCGCCATCGCCGCCTTCAGGACCGATATCAATCAGCCAATCTGCGGTTTTAATCACGTCGAGATTATGCTCGATCACCACAACCGAGTTACCTTGATCAACCAATTCGTGAAGCACTTCTAGCAGTTTTCGAACATCTTCGAAGTGCAAACCGGTGGTTGGCTCGTCCAAAATATACAAAGTACGACCTGTGGCGCGTTTTGCCAATTCCTTGGAAAGCTTGACGCGTTGCGCCTCGCCGCCCGAGAGCGTGGTGGCTTGCTGGCCCACTTTGATATAGCCGAGACCAACCCTGACCAGCGCATCCATCTTCTCGCGGATGCTGGGAACGGCTTTGAAAAACTCCTGCGCGTCTTCGACCGTCATATCCAGCACATCNGCGATGGATTTACCCTTGAAGCGGATCTCGAGGGTTTCGCGATTGTAGCGCGCGCCTTTGCAGGTCTCGCAGGTGACATAGACATCGGGCAGGAAATGCATCTCGATCTTGATCACGCCATCGCCTTGGCAAGCCTCGCAACGCCCGCCTTTGACATTGAAGCTGAACCGCCCCGGTTTATAGCCGCGCGCCTTGGCTTCGGGCAGGCCCGCGAACCAATCGCGGATCGGGGTGAAGGCGCCTGTATAGGTGGCGGGGTTCGAGCGCGGGGTCCGCCCGATCGGGCGTTGGTCGATATCAATGACCTTATCGAGATGTTCCAACCCTTTGATCGTCTCGCAAGGCGCGGGCGTCTGGCGCGCGCCGTTGAGTTTCATGGAGGCCGTTTTGAACAAGGTCTCGATGGTCAGGGTGGATTTACCCCCGCCTGACACGCCCGTCACGCAGACGAATTTGCCAAGCGGGAATTCTGCCGTGACATCGCGCAGATTATTGCCCGTGGCTTTGACCACGGTGACGGCTTTCTTGCCCTTTTTGCCTTTGCGACGCTCGGTTGGGACCGCGATTTCGCGCGTTCCCGACAGGTATTGCCCCGTCACCGAAACCGCATCCTCGATGATCTGGGCAGGCGTGCCCTCGGCCACGATACGGCCCCCATGCACACCCGCGCCTGGCCCGATATCAAAGACGTAATCGGCCTCGCGGATGGCTTCTTCGTCATGTTCGACAACGATCACGGTATTGCCCTGATCGCGCAGGTTTTTCAGCGTCTCGAGCAGGCGGGAATTGTCGCGCTGGTGCAGACCGATCGAGGGCTCATCCAACACATAGAGCACACCCGTCAGGCCCGAACCGATCTGGCTGGCCAAACGGATACGCTGGCTTTCGCCGCCCGAGAGCGTGCCTGCATTGCGCGACAAAGTCAGATATTCGAGACCAACATTGTTAAGGAAACCAAGGCGTTCGCGGATTTCCTTAAGGATGGCGCGGGCAATCTCGTTGCGCTGGTTGCTTAAGCTTTCAGGCACCGCGCCGATCCAGTCATAGGCCTGTTTGATCGACATCTGCACGACTTGGCCCACATGCAAGCCGCCGATTTTCACGGCCAGTGCTTCGGGCCGCAAACGATAGCCGCCACACATGCCGCAGGAGCGGTTGTTCTGATAGCGCTCAAACTCTTCGCGGATCCACGCGCTATCGGTTTCGCGGTAGCGGCGCTCCATATTGGGGATCACCCCCTCGAAGGTGCGCTGGACTTGGTAAACGCGCCCCCCCTCATCATAGCGGAAGGGGATTTCCTCATCGCCCGAGCCGCGCAGGAATACCTGTTGCACCTTTTCAGGCAGGTCTTTCCATTTGGTCTTGGGCGCGAAATTGTAATGTTTGGCAATCGCTTGAATTGTCTGGATAAAATAGGGTGACTTGCCCTTGCGCCACGGCGCGATGGCCCCGTCTTCCAAGGTTAACGCGGCATCAGGCACCATGAGACGTTCATCAAAGAACAGCTCCACCCCCAAACCGTCGCATGATGGGCAGGCCCCGAAAGGCGCGTTGAAGGAAAACAGCCGTGGTTCGATCTCAGGAATGGTGAAGCCCGAGACGGGACAGGCAAAATTCTCGGAGAAGGTCAGCCGCTCGGGCTCGCCCTCAGCGGGCGCGGTTTCAAGAATGGCGATGCCATCGGCCAGATCAAGCGCTGTGCGGAAACTGTCAGCCAGCCGTGTTTCAGCGCCTTCGCGCACTACGATACGGTCGACGACCGCGTCGATATCATGGCGGAATTTCTTATCGAGGCTCGGGGGTTCATCCAGCTCGTAAAACTGGCCATCAACCTTGACGCGCTGGAAGCCTTGCTTGCGTAACTCAATGAATTCCTTGCGATATTCACCCTTTCGGTCGCGGATGATCGGGGCGAGGAGATAGGCGCGTGTGCCCTCCTCAAGCGCCATCACGCGATCAACCATATCTTGGACCTGCTGCGCCTCGATCGGCAGGCCTGTGGTGGGGCTGAACGGGGTGCCGACACGCGCGAACAACAGGCGCATATAGTCGTAAATCTCGGTCACGGTGCCCACGGTTGAACGCGGGTTTTTCGAGGTGGTTTTCTGCTCGATCGAGATGGCAGGCGAGAGGCCCGAGATGTGATCAACATCAGGCTTTTGCATCATATCAAGGAATTGGCGCGCATAGGCGCTCAGGCTTTCGACATAGCGCCGCTGGCCCTCGGCATAGATCGTATCGAAGGCAAGGCTGGATTTGCCCGAGCCGCTGAGCCCCGTGATCACCACAAGCTGGTCGCGCGGGATATCCACATCGACATTCTTGAGATTATGTTCACGCGCACCGCGCACTTCGATTTTCTTGAGTTCAGGCATACTGCCCCCTGCCGTTAAGGACATCTCAACACATAGGCGCTTTAATCTGAGTCTCCAATGGAAAATGGAGAACTTTTCAGGAACACTCTATCTCAAGGCGGCGCGATAGGCCCAAAGCGTCAAAACGGCCCCCAACAACCCGCCAATCACAGCCATCGGCACGGCCTGTGACGCGCCCAAGGCTGCAAGGATGGGCGTGCCCGAAAAGGTGCCGATATTGCCCAATTGCGCCAAGGCGCCATTGGACAAGGCCCTATCCTCGGGGCTTGTGTTCAACCACGGCACAGCGGCAAAGCCACCGCCTGCCACCATGCCCGAGACAGCCATGGCCAAGATCGCCACGGCAGGGGCCGCGCTTGCCATGAAAGGAATTGCAGAAAACAGAAGTGCCATGGCCAAAAACCCGCCCCAAACCAATTGCGATGGAAGGAATATGCGCCCCAAAATACCAGCAAGCAAACTGCCGCCCAAACCTGCCAATGGTAAAACAGGCGCAAGCCATGGTGCGTTCAGCGCTGCGGGCAAATAGGTGACCAAGGCCAGAAACAGCGCTGCATAGATGCCATGGCCCAAAGCAGGCGCGAAGAGGCGTGGTGTGCGGTAGATGGCCAGATGATCGGCAAGGCTTGGCCAGCGCCGCGTGGGCGGCGCAAATCCGCGGGGCAGCAGCAGGGCCAGCAGCCCCCAAAGCGATGCGGCCAATGCGGCATGGGCCAGATAAACACGCCCAAGCGATCCATTTTCGTCGATCATCAGGGCCGCAAGGGTGAAGCCTACGCCGAAAAACGTCGCCCAAATTCCCATGACAAGGGGGCGATCACGATCACTGGCAAGGCCCGCCATCAAAGTCGGGATCGCCACCACCAGCAGCAAATGCCCTGCCCCTTCCAACACGCGCAGCCCCATAAGCAGCGCAAAGGATGGCAAAGCGGCTTGGCCCAAACCCGTTATGGCGGAAATTCCAAGGCCGATCAGAATTGCGCGGCGCGGGCCCAAACTGGCGGTGATCCCACCTGCCAGCACGCCGAAAACCACCCCCATCACGGCCACGCCCGAGACGATGAAAGCCACGGGTGCCTCAGGGTAGCGTTCAGCCAAAGGGCCAAGGGTCAAAGCGATTTTGGCAAATTGCGTCGCCGCAATCAGGCCTGCGAGGTAAAGCGCCCCGATCAGGGGCCAAGGGGTGGCGGCGCGCGTCATCCCTTTCGCTTGGCAGCCATGCCCGCCCGCGTCAAGCGCGCAGGCGCGCCGCTTACATATGGATCACACGATCATAGGCGTCCAAGACGCTTTCATGCATCATCTCGGAGAGGGTCGGATGCGGGAAGACGGTCTCCATCAGATCTTCCTCGGTGGTCTCGAGCTTTTGGCCAATCACATAGCCCTGGATCAGCTCGGTGACTTCGGCACCGATCATATGCGCCCCGAGCAATTCGCCCGTTTTGGCGTCAAATACTGTTTTGATCAGACCCTCGGGCTCGCCCAAGGCAATCGCCTTGCCATTGCCGATAAAGGGAAAACGCCCCACTTTGACCGCATGGCCACGCTCTTTGGCCTTGGCCTCGGTCAGGCCGACGCTTGCGACCTGCGGGTGGCAATAGGTGCAGCCCGCGATGCTTTCTGGCTTGATCGCATGGACCTTTTTGCCCGCGATCAGATCGGCCACCATCACACCTTCATGGCTGGCTTTATGCGCCAACCAAGGCGCGCCCGCGATATCGCCAATGGCAAACAATCCATCAACGCCAGTGCGGCAATATTCATCTGTCACAACATGGGTGCGGTCGATTTTCACGCCGAGCGCCTCAAGACCCAAATCCTCGACATTGCCGACGATACCAACAGCCGAGATCACGGTGTCAAACTCATGCGTTTCAACCTTGCCGCCCACTTCAATATGCGCAGTGACCTTATCTGCAGCGCGATCAAGCTTTTTCACCATCGCCTTTTGCAGGATTTTCATACCCTGTTTCTCAAAGCTCTTCTTGGCGAAGGCCGAGATTTCTTCATCCTCAACGGGCAGCACGCGGTCCATAACCTCAACCACGGTCGTATCGGCGCCGAGCGTGTTGTAGAAACTGGCGAACTCGATCCCGATCGCGCCCGAGCCGATTACCAGCAATTTCTTGGGCATATGCGGCGGGGTGAGTGCCGATTTATAGGCCCAGACCCGTTTGCCATCAGCCTCCAGCCCTGGCAATTCGCGGGCCCGCGCGCCTGTGGCAAGGATGATATTCTTGGCGGTAAGCGCCTCGGTGCCCTTGTCGGTCTTGACTGAGACCTTGCCTTTCGCAGGCAGGCTGGCCGCCCCCATGAAGACAGTGACCTTGTTCTTTTTCATCAAATGCGCCACGCCCGAGCTGAGCTGCTTGGCCACATTGCGCGAGCGTTTGACCACCGCATCCAGATCATATCCGATCCCGTCCGCTTTCAGGCCGAATTCCTTGGCGCGGTGCATCAGGTGGAACACCTCGGAGGAGCGCAGCATCGCCTTGGTCGGGATACAGCCCCAATTGAGGCAAATCCCGCCCATATGCTCCCGCTCGACAATCGCGACATTCAGGCCAAGCTGGCTGGCACGAATAGCTGCAACATAGCCGCCGGGGCCGGCACCGATCACGATGAGATCAAAGTTTTTATCGGACAAGGTCGTTCCTCCAGAACGGTCGGTTTGGAATTAGTTCACCATTAAACTATCTGGCGAACCACTGCAATTGCCCACAGCGAAACGAGGGGCGGTTTTCCCCAAAACCCCACTTAACCTGCCAAATTACGCCGCGCCTTCCAGTTTGCGCACGGTGTAGCCATAGCCGCCATTGTCCAGATAGGTCTGCTCGGCGGGGGTTGTCTCGCGGCCAAGCGCTGTGTTGCGATAGGGAAACCGTCCAAACTCACGGATCACTTCGCGATGCGCGCGGGCATGCAAGACATTGGGTGCACCCGTTTCAGGCATTCGTTCAATCATCAAACGGATACAATGATCCTGATCACTGAGCATTTCGGAATGCATCAAGGGCAGATAGAAAAACTGGCGCTCGGGCTCGTCGATACGCATATCCCAGCCTTGTTTGATGGAATAACACGCCGCCGCCTTGGCCCTTTCATCGGTCGAGAAGGCGCGCCCGTCTTGGCGGAACATATTGCGCGGGAACTGATCAAGCAGAATGATCAGCGCCAANGCCTTGCGGGGATGGCCTGTCCAATCCTCCAGCGCGCCTTTGGCACCCTNCTCCCATAAATCACCGAATTTATCGCGGATCTCCTGATCAAAACTGTCATCGGCGACATACCATTTCGGCGGGCCAGCCTGTAACCAGAACTCCAGAATATCTTCGCTCGCATGGTTTTGCGACATCACTGCTCTTCCCTATTCCCCACCCTGCGCGCCATTCGCGATTAGGCGGAAGGCGGCAGGGATGCTTCATCCAATTCATCTTGAGTGGCTTCTGCAAAGACCTCTTGGGCGACCTCAACCGCAACTGCGCTGGCCGAGGCCAGAACGGGCGCGTAGCTGATCGTATCTTCTGTCGCCGTCGAAGGCCGCCTTGTCATGCGGAAGCCAGCATATGTGGCCAAGCCTGCCATAAGCACAGCGAGATACAAGAAGAATCCCTGCGGCCCGAACCAGCCCATCAAGCCCCCCACGATCAGCGGGCCCGTCACGGCCCCCACCCCATTAATGAATTGCAAACGCCCGCCTGCCGCCGCCATCTGGTTGGGCTCCAGAAAATCATTCGTATGGGCCAAGAGCAANGCATAAAGNGGATTGGCCGTCGCTCCGACTGCAAAAGCCGCGATCAGAAGCAGGTAGAAGCTTCCGCTATAGACGGCGCTGATCGCGGCCACAGTACCGATTGCCGACACAACCGCGATCAGAACACGGCGATCCATTCGGTCGGATATCCAGCCAATCGGGAATTGCAAAAGCAAGCCACCCACATAGATCGCCCCCACAAACAGCGAAATCTCGGCAAGGCTGAGATCGGATTGCGTGCCGTAGACCGCGCTCATCCCAAATAGGGCGGAATACACTGCCCCCATTGCAAAAATGCCGATACAGCCAAGCGGCGAGAGGTGGAAGACCTCGACGAAACTCAAGGGGGCTGTGGTCTCGAAGGCAGGTGTTGGCGTGACCGACAGCAAAATCGGCGCGAAGCTGAGGCTCACCAAAACCGACAGAACCACAAACAGAATATAACCCGACGGGTCCCCCAGAACCAGAAGGCCCTGTGCCGCCACAAGCCCCGACATTTGCACGATCATGTAGAGCGACAAGGCCTGACCGCGCGTCTCGTTGCTGGCCGAATTATTGAGCCAGCTTTCCGCCGTCACATAGACGGCCGAGAAACAAAACCCGATGACCACACGCAGCAAGGTCCATGCAATCGGATCGGCAATCGCGGGATAGAGGATCAACACCGCCGAGATGACCGAGCCGAGGGCCGCAAAGGTTCTGATATGGCCGACACGGCGGATCAGATCAGGGGCCATTTGCGAGCCGCCCAAAAAGCCAAGGAAATAGGCCGACATGATCACCGACATCCAGAAGGTGGAAAACCCTTCAATGTCACCGCGTACGCCCAAAAGCGTGCCCTGCAGGCCATTTCCGACCATCAACAACAACATGCCGAGCAGCAGCGGCCAAGACGAGCGGATAACATAGAGCATGGCACATCCTNACAGGGTCAGTCTTGAGTGTNTAGGGCGCGACACGGCCCCGTCTGTCACATCTGCGACGGAAACAGGATCGAAGCGTCGCCATAGGAAAAAAATCTGTATTCCGATGCCACGGCATGCGCATAAATCTCGCGCAGCCTGTCCTGCCCCATCAGGGCCGAGACCAGCATCATCAAGGTAGATTTGGGAAGGTGAAAATTGGTCATCAGCGCGTCTGCGATTTTGAACTGATAGCCTGGATAAATGAAAATATCGGTATCGCCCTGCCAGACGGGCATATGGCCATCTGGCGTGGCCGCCGTCTCGATCAGGCGCAGGGCAGTGGTGCCCACGGGAATGATCCGCCCGCCGCCTGCGCGGGTGGCGTTGATCTCGGCGGCGGCTTTGGCGCTGACCTCGCCCCATTCGGCATGCATTTTATGGGTGGCGACATCCTCGACGGTGACGGGCAGAAAGGTGCCCGCGCCCACATGCAGGGTGACAAAACTCATCTGCACACCGCGCGCCTTGAGAGCTGTCAAAAGCGCCTCGTCGAAATGCAGGCTCGCCGTGGGCGCGGCCACAGCCCCCTGATTGCGCGCCCAAACGGTTTGATAATCCTCAAGATCCTGCGCATCCGAGGGGCGTTTGCTTTCGATATAAGGGGGCAGCGGCATGGCACCCGCAGCGTTCAAAGCGGCGTCGAAATCATCGCCCTCAAGGTTGAAGCGCAGGCGCAAGCCCCCCTCAAGCGCGGTGACTTCGGCGCTCAACTCCGTTGAGAAATTCACCACCTCACCAAGGGCCAATTTGCGCATTGGTTTGGCCAAACCCGACCAAGTGCCATCGGCTTGCGGCTCCAACAAGGTCACTTCGATCTTGGCGCTGACCCGCCCTTGCGCGCTGTCGCGCCAGCGTTGGCCCCTGAGGCGCGCGGGAATGACCTTGGTGTCATTCAGGATCAACCGATCACCCGGCTGCAAAATATCCGGCAGATCAAAGACATGCCGATCGAAGCTGTCCGCGCCTTGCGCCACCAAAAGCCGCGCCGAACTGCGCGGTTTGGCAGGGCGCGTGGCGATCAGNCGCTCAGGCAGGTCGAAATCAAAATCAGACAGTTTCATACGGCATTCTCGGGTTCATTCGGCAAGCTCGGGGGGCGGGCGGCGGAAAATCTCGCGGAAAATTCCAGGNGTCAGNATNGAGAGCGGATTAACATTGACCCGCAGCGCATCTGCAGGCCCGCTGAGGCGATAGGAAAAGCCGAACAGCCCCTCGCGACGCGGGGCAAATAGCGCACCAAACAGGCCGTTAATGGCATAAAAGGGTGAGACCACGCCTTGCATATCAATCTGCCCTGCTTCGATGTCGTAAAGGCCATCCATGCTGATCCCCATCGAGGGGCCAATGGCCGAGCCCTCCAATATTTGGATCGCGCGCGGCGTCAAGCGAAAGCGTCCCTCGACCTGCCCCAGATTGATCCCTTGGCCTCCAAGNTGCTCTAGCAGCCCCACCACCGAAATCAGGTTGAGCAATTCTGCCATCACAGGCGCATCGCGCANACGCGGGTTTTCGATGCTCAGCGTGCCATCAAACACGCCCGCCTCTCNCGTGGGCTGCAAGGCCAGTTCCATCGCACCGCCATAGGCGTTTTGCATAATGCCTGCCGCGCGCAAAACCGCCCCGCCATTTTCGGCATTGATCAAGATGGCCGTGCCCGTATCGGTGTTTACAAGGCGGCCCGTGATCGGCACCGCGCCGTTGACATTGGCTTGGAAATTGCCAGACAGCCCGCCATTATTGGCCAAATCAGCCCGCAATTCCGTCAGCGCGATCCCGCGCGAGACCTCCAGCCGATCAAGCGCCACCGAAAGCGGCCCCGCCTGCCCGCTGCCCGCAGATGGCGCAGGGTCCAGACCGCGCAAATCCAGCCGCCCTGATCTGACCTCGATCAGCGGCGCTTGGCCTTGCCCGCGAGAGACAAGCGCGCCTTGCACATTGAGCCAATTCCCGATGACAAACCGCTCCAGATCAAGTCTTTGGAACAGCCCCCCTTCCCCAAGGCCGATCGCGCCTTCCAGNTCCAACCCACTGACNTCAAGCGATATATCGGCATTGGACGGGTTCGGCCCAAGCATCATATCAAGCTGCAATTGCCCTGTCGCGCCACGGCTTGACGCCCATCCCAAAGCGGGGATGGACAGCCCGACCCCATCCAGATCAGAGCTGAGCGACAGCGCAGGTGCTGCGCCATTTGGCGGGATATCCAAGCTGAATTGCGCCCGTCCCGCGCCTGACACCAGACCGGGCGGCAGGGTGATCCCGAGCGCATCCAGATTTTCGGGCGACAGGGGCGCGCTGCCCTCAGCACGGCTGGCCACAGGCTCACCCGCCCCCATTGGAACGGACCAATTGCCCGATATCGCCACCCCGTCTAACGCGGCTTGGCCGCTGATGGCGACCTGCTCGGATGTGACCGAGATCGCGAGGCGTTCAGCCGTCAAAAGGCGGTCAGGCACGATCTCGCTGGAGCGCAGGTTGAACCCCGTGCCCTCAATATCAAGCCTCATATCGTCGGGGTTTTGCCCCCGTATGAGACGCAGGCCCAAACTGCCCGAGGCCTCAACACGGCCCGAGGCCAGCGTGGCGGGATCAAGACGGCTGGAATTGCGCAACAGATTGGTGGGCGGCAGCGCCAAAAGGGTCAATAAATCAGGTATTTGGCTTGCGATCTCAAGCTGCACAACCGCATCAGGGCCGCGCATTCGGGCGTTCTCGACAATAAAGCTTGAACCCGCAACATCGACATTTCCGCCATTTGGCGCGGGCATCACACCTTCATCAACCTGCACCACCAGACGCGGGCCGATCATGGAAAGATAGCCTGCGGCCCCTTCCAAAGGCGGGAAATTAGGGGTCAGGCGGGCCGTGGTTTGCGCAAAATCAAGGCGCAAAGCCTCGACCGGGTCGCGGTCGGGCGCGCGCCTGATTGCAAATTCGATATTCGAGGCTTGGCCTGAGATGATGTTTTCATCCACCCATCTGCGCGTCCGCTCGACCGCGCGGGTGGGCCAATAGGCCAGCACGTCTCGCGGGTCTGCCTCGGGGATGTTTGCATCAATGCTCAGCGCAAAGCCGTCAGCCATCGCCTCGATAAAGCCTGAAGCACTCAGCTCGATATCATCTTTGAAGAGCACCGCCTGCCCGATATCAAGCCGCATATTAGGCTCAAGCGAGAGGCGGATATCAGCGGCCCCGCCATCCAATGCAATCTCGGCATCATACAGCTCAAACGGGTTGGCGCGGATATCTTGCAATTGGAACTGGCCGATAAAACTGTTCTCGGCCTCCACCAGATCGGCATGCCCCGTGGCGGTGAAGCTCAAAACGGGAGAGGCCAGCGCAAATTCGGTGAAACTGAGCCGCGCGGCCTCGGCATCGAACTCGAAATAGACATCCAGCGCCTCGAACGGGATCGGATCGATCGTGTCATTGGGGGTAATCTCGCCCACCCCCATGCCAAGATGACCCGACAGATCGCCCAAAGTGCCATCATCAGCCAACCGTGTGATCAAGGAGCCCGAGATCGGCGCGCGCAGCAGATCAAGCCAAGCCAGCGCAGGCGTGCTGGTGGCGACATCGCGCGCTGACATATCATCGAACTGGATGCGCATATCGGTGTTTTGCGTCTCTGGGTTACGCGTAACCGCAAAGGCCAGCCGCCCGTCCCGCGTACCCGTGATATCGCCGCTGACCGACAGGGTCAGAACGGAGCCTTTGCGATCCAGCGACAGGCTGCCGTCACTGGCGCGGATCACCTGCCCCGTCATCGCATCTTGCATATTAATGCTCAGCCCCTGCCCCTCAACCCGTTCAAGTCGTTCGAAAAACGGGCCTGCAAACATCTCGTCAATGCGTGCAAGGCTTTCCTCCAGCCCAAGCGCAGAGGCCTCTGCGGCCTCGGCGAAGGCCAGATCCAGCTGGCCCGTCTCATCGCGCGACAAGGTCAGCGCGGCCCCGTCAAACACCACCTCGATCGGGCGCAATTGACGCCTGAGAAGTGCTGCCCCATCCATCATGATCGACACTTCAGGGAAGGAGGCGCGCACACCCGCCTCATCGCGCAAAGCGACCTCGCTCAACAGGATGCGCGGGCGGCGGGAGCCATCAACCATCGCAAGGCTGATATCGCCCAGACTGACCGCATTTTCCCCCATGGATCTGTCGATCTGCGCCGCAATGCGCTCCTGCACGCCTTGAGGCAGGCTCAGCGGGCTTTCACCAAGCCGCCAGATCAGAAGAAGAACAGCCAAAAGCGCGAATGCGACCAGCGAGATCACCGCAGCCAGCACATAGCGCAAGGCAGGCCAGCCCCAACGCCGCCGCGTGGAGCGCTCAGAGGGCGCATCCCCTTGCGGGTCTGGCATATCCTCGGCCTCAGCCATTTCCATTCCCCGAACAAGGGCCGCTTTTGAGGGCAATTCTGGTCATTTGGACGCGGTTCATTCCCAAGCTGCTCTTTATCTTTCCGCCAAAACACCTAGCTTGCAAATCAAGCGTGCAACAGGCCCGTTTCGTATAATGAATGAGGATAAAATGATCGATACTGGTGATACAGCCCCCGACTTTACTTTGCCACGCGATGGTGGCGGCGAGATTACCCTGTCAGACCTCAAGCCTCAAAAGGTCGTTTTGTATTTCTACCCCAAGGACGACACGCCGGGCTGCACCAAGGAAGCCATCGGGTTCACCGAGCATGTCAAAGCCTTTGAGCAAGCAGGTGCCATGATCATCGGCGTCTCCAAGGACCCTGTCGCGAAACATGATAAATTCGTTGCAAAACATGACCTTGGCATCGCCCTCGTCTCGGATGAGGCCAGTGATCTATGTGAACGCTATGGCACATGGGTCGAGAAGAACATGTATGGCAAAAAATACATGGGGATCGAGCGCGCCACCTTCCTGATCGATGGCAATGGCCAGATCGCTCAGGTCTGGCGCAAGGTCAAAGTGCCCGGCCATGTCGAGGCGGTTCTGGACGCGGTCAAAGCCCTGTGAGCGCGCCCAAGACCCTGACAGAAATGGCCTGCGCGGTTCTTGAGACGGCGCAGGCGCGAGAAAAAACGGCTTTGTCCCGCGAATATGCAGCGCTTTGGCGCGCCTCGCGGGATGGACGCGCGCCTGCCATTCCCATTGGCACGGCCACCCCACCGCTCACGCCCGCGCGCCCCGATGCGCCCGCCTTGCTTGACCCCCGCGATGTGCCCCGCCGCAAACCCGGCTCGGTTGAGGGGCGCAAGGCCATTTTACATGCGGTCGCCCATATCGAACTAAACGCCGTTGACCTGCATTGGGACATCATCGCGCGCTTCGGACATGTCCCGATGCCAATGGGGTATTATGATGACTGGGTGAAATCGGCTGATGAAGAATCCAAACATTTCAATCTTGTAGCGGATTGTCTTGAAGCAATGGGCAGCCATTATGGCGCCATGGCCGCCCATGCCGGCATGTGGCGCGCCGCCGAAGATACACGCGATGATCTGCTGGGGCGTCTGGCCGTTGTGCCCATGGTGCTTGAGGCCCGCGGCCTCGATGTCACGCCGGGGATGATCGATATTTTCGCCCGCGCAAAAGACGACCCCGCCGCCAGTCAAGCGGTGGATGCGATGAAGGTCATCTATGCCGAAGAAGTCCACCACGTCGCCTATGGCTCGAAATGGTTTCACTTCTTATGCGGCCGCGATGACATTGACCCAAAGGACGCCTTTCATAGCCTCGTGCAACGCTATTTCCATGGCGGGTTGAAGCCACCCTTCAATGAAGAAAAGCGCGCCGAGGCTGGAATTCCCCCAGATTTCTACTGGCCCTTGGCCGAAGAGAAACAGAAATGATCGCGCCAAACAGGCGCATGGTCGGCGAATTCCTGCCCATAAGTGCCTGAAATGGCATGTTTTGCCGATCTGGCGAGATTAATTATTGAGCCAAGATTCCGCATAGCGTATCCATTTCGGAGATTTAGGCCTGAACGACCGTGGGGACGGGGGTATTCGGGTCAGGGAGCTAAAAGGGCAAAGACCAAGTGAAAACACGAGTCATGAACCGCNTGAATATGGCGCTGGAACGGCGTTTGCCTGAACAGCGGCTATTCCTGAAATCCGATCAAGGCATGCGTTTCCTGCGAATTCGGCCCTTCACACAGGCCGTTTTGCTGGCAGGCACTGTTCTGGCCGTTGGCTGGACGACGATCATGACCTCGATGTTTTTCATCGACACGATCAGCGCAGGCGGAACTCGTGATCAGGAGGCCCGCGCGCAAGCCAGCTATCAGGCACGCCTCAACTCCATGTCCGAGGAACGCGATGCCCGCGCGACCGAGGCACAGCAAGCCCAAGCCCGTTTCGCCATTGCGATGGATCAGGTCTCGCGCATGCAATCGCGCCTGCTCGCGTCAGAAGAACGCCGCCGCGAATTAGAAACCGCCGTTGACGTGATCCAGACAACCCTGCGCACCACCATGTCCGAGCGCGATGCCGCCCGCGACCGCGCCGATCAATTGCTGGCGGAATTAGAGGCCGAAACAGGCACGATCCAAACCGCCGCTGGCCGCCAACGCGATATGGATACCACGCTGGCCTTCCTGTCTGATGCGCTTGAAGACACCGCCGTCGCACGCGATGAAGCCTTCACCTCGGCAGATGAAGTCGAGAACCTGCTTGCCCAGATGGAATTCGAAACCCTTTTGGCCAGCGAGCGGAATGAGCGTATCTTCTCCCAGATCGAAGATGCCGTGACGCTCTCGCTTGAGCCGCTGGATGCAATGTTCCGCTCTGCAGGTCTCCCGACCGAGAGCATCATCGAACAGGTTCGCCGCGGCTATTCAGGGCAAGGTGGGCCCTTGATGCCTATCAGCATATCCAGCAGCGGCGAAGAGCCTGACCCCGTTTCCATCCGCGCCAATGAAGTTCTTGCAGGGCTTGATCATGTGAACCTCTACCGCATGGCCGCCGAGGATTTGCCCTTCACCATGCCTGTGGCCTCCAATGTGCGCTACACTTCGTCCTTTGGCTATCGCCGTGACCCGATCAATGGCGGGCGACGCATGCATTCAGGAGCCGATTTCGCAGGCCCCGTGGGCACGCCGCTTTACGCAGGCGGTGATGGAACTGTGATTTTTGCGGGACGGCAGAGCGGATATGGCCTGATGGTCGAAATCCAGCACGCCTTTGGGTACACCACCCGCTATGCCCATATGTCCCGAATCCGCGTGAACGATGGCCAAAGGGTCTCGCGCGGCGAGCTGATCGGTGATATGGGACGCACCGGACGGGTGACAGGGCCGCATTTACACTATGAGGTGCGCCGCAACGGCACTCCAGTAAACCCTATGACCTTCATTACGGCAGGACGAAATGTTTTCTAAATCAAAAATCAACGAACCTGGTCCCAAGCAGACCGACACACCAAGCGCCAGCAAACCGACTGCTCCCGTAGCGCCTCCAAGCGCCAGCAGCGACCGCGCGGCTGCTCCCGTAACCAATGTTGCGCCCAAGCCCAAGCCCCCCGCTTCGGTTCTGGCGCAAGACCTGACCATCGTCGGCAATCTGCGCACAACCGGCGATATCCAGATTGAAGGCACCGTAAAGGGCGATATTCACGCGCATCTGCTGACCGTAGGTGAAACCGCTGTGATCGAAGGCGAAGTGGTTGCAGATGATGTTGTCGTCACTGGCCGCGTTGTCGGACGTGTCCGTGGCCTGAAGGTCCGCCTGACCTCTTCGGCGCGTGTTGAGGGTGATATCATCCACAAAACCATCGCAATTGAATCGGGTGCGCATTTTGAGGGCTCGGTCCAGCGTCAGGAAGACCCGCTTTCAACTGGCAAAGCGGCAAGCCCTGCGCCCGCAGCCAAGAAAGCCGAAGACAAGCCTGCCGCAAGCGGCAAGAGCTAGGCTTCCCGAAAGATTTTCGAAAAGGGCCGGAGCATGTCTCCGGCCTTTTTTATGTGGCCAGAGCAGGCGGGTGGTTTTGCGGCCATTGCGTGGCGGCGTGATAGGCCCGCCCCATCGCGAGCACCTGCGCATCCGCCCCNTGCCGCCCGATCAANTGCACCCCTGCAGGCAAGCCATTCTCCCCAAAGCCGGCAGGCAGGTTCAGCACGGGCGCACCGATCAAACTGGCAGGCACCACGACCTCCATCCAGCGATGATAGCTGTCCATTGTCACGCCCCCAATCTCCTCGGGCCAAGCCCATTCAACAGGGAAGGGCCAGATTTGCGTCGAAGGCAGGACCAGCGCATCAAAGCGCGTCATCAGATCACGGAAACAGGCCAGCCAGTCCAGTCGCATCTGCGCCGCGCGGTCCAGCTGCTCCCCTGTCAGCGCAAAGCCATTTCTGATCTCCCATTGGGCCTGCGCATTCAGCTGCGCCTTCTCGCCCTCATCACGCCAATGCACCCCAAGGCTCATCGCCACCGCAAAAGATCGCAGCTGCGTCCAACTCTCCCACAACATCCCCGCCGAAACAGGCGGCGCCACGGGCTCTACGTGCCAGCCAAGCGCCTCCATTTGCGCAAGGGCTGCGTGCGACTGCGCAAGAATGCCCTCTTCCATAGCATAGGCCCCGCCCCAATCCCCAAGCCAGCCAATCCGCAATTGCGCGCCGCTCGCCGCTTGCTCGGCAGGCATAAACCGCCCCTCCGACATCGTGGCCAGCAGCGCCTCCAAATCCGCAACGCTGCGCGCCATCGGCCCCAAGGTAGAGAGCTTGTGCTGCAAAACGCCATCGCCCGCCTCGCCCGCCACCAGCCCGACACTGGGCCTGAACCCATAGACATTGTTCCAAGCAGCAGGGTTGCGCAGGCTGCCCATCATATCCGATCCATCGGCCACGCAGACCATCCGCGCCGCCAATGCCGCCCCTGCCCCGCCTGAGCTTCCGCCCGCCGTGCGGCTCGGCTCATAAGGGCCGCGCGTTGCGCCAAAAACGGTATTGGTGGAATGCGAGCCCAAACCGTAAGCGGGCACATTGGTCTTGCCGATCACAATCGCACCCGCGCCCCTCAACGCGCGCACAATCCCGTCATCAGCCGCAGGAATGAATTCCGCCAATAAGGGCGAGCCCGAGGTCGAGCGCAGCCCTTTGACCGAAACCAGATCCTTCACGGCAATCGGAATGCCATGCAGCCAGCCCTGCGGCGGCATCGCCTCGGCCAATCGCGCCTCGCCCATCAGGGCTTCGCGATCCCGCAGCGACACAATCGCATTCAGCGCAGGGTTCAGCGCATCAATCCGCGCCAAACTCTCGCGCATCACCTCAACGGGCGAGACCTCGCGCGCGGCAATCGCGCCCGAAAGCTCCAGCGCATCCAAATCCAGAAGATCACTCATGCGCGGCCCTTTCGGCTTCATCTTTCCAAAAATACGATTGTCGACAGGCCCGATCTTAGTCCTCGGCCTGCGCCTCTGCGCGGCTTTTGCCTGCCACATCCATCGCCAAGGTCGCAGCCATCAACCCGTCCAGATCACCATCCAGCACCCCTTGGGTGTCAGAGGTTTCAAAGCTGGTGCGCAAATCCTTGACCATTTGATAGGGCTGCAAGACATAAGACCGGATCTGGCTGCCCCAGCCCGCATCGCCCTTGGCCTCATGGGCGGCATTGATCGCCTCATTCCGGCGGTCCAATTCCATCTGATAGAGGCGCGATTTCAACGCTTTCATCGCAATATCGCGGTTCTGGTGCTGGGATTTCTCGGAACTGGTCACCACGATCCCTGTGGGCATATGCGTGATCCGCACCGCAGAATCCGTGGTGTTCACATGCTGACCACCCGCACCCGAAGACCGATAGGTATCAATCCGGATCTCGCTCGGGTTCACCTCGATCTCGATATTGTCATCCACAACGGGATAGACCCAAACAGAAGAAAACGACGTATGACGCCGCGCCGAGCCGTCATAGGGGCTGATCCGCACCAAACGGTGCACACCCGATTCCGATTTCATCCAGCCATAGGCATTATGGCCCGAGATTTTATACACGGCCGATTTGATGCCCGCCTCTTCGCCATAGCTGACCGATTGCAGTTCGACATCATAGCCCTTTTTCTCGGCCCATCTGACATACATCCGCGCCAGCATAGAGGCCCAATCACAGCTCTCCGTGCCGCCCGCGCCAGAATTGACCTCAAGGAAGGTGTCATTGGCATCCGCCTCCCCATCCAGAAGCGCTTCCAATTCCTTGGCCGCCGCCGAGACAACCAGCTTGGCAATCGTGGCCTCTGCCTCGGCCACGATATCCGCGTCACCNTCTTCCTCGCCCATTTCCATCAAGCCGATACTGTCTTCCAGCTCGCTCTCAATGCCTTCATAGGTGCCGATCTTATCGAGCAAAATCTGGCGATCGCGCATCAGTTTTTGCGCTTTTTCCTGATCATTCCACAGATCGGGGTCCTCGACACGGGCGTTGAATTCCTCAAGCCTGTGGCGCGCCGAGCCAAGATCCATGCGTTGGCCAAGCAGGTCCAGAGATTTCCGGATTTTTTCGATCTGAGCTTGAGTTTCGGCCCGCATACCCGTCCATACCCGTTTTCTGGTGAAATTGATTTCAGAGTGATCTAGACCAGCGCCCGCCCGCCCGCAAGTCGGGGCAGTCAGATCAACGCGTCAGTACAGCCCGCCCGCAGACAAGGTGCCAAAGCCCGTTTCCGTCGGCACCCGCGCATCCTCACCCGTCGAGGTGGTCACGGTCGCGCCATCGCTGACAGGCGTGCCATCCTCGCTATCGGTCTCACCCCGCCCGAAAATCGGCAGGTTCGATCCCATCGCAAAGCCACCATCGACAACCGCCAGCATCCCGAAAATCGGCTCTTCTCCATCCCTGAAATACTCAGCCACGACATGCTCGCCCCGTGCATCATCAGGCAGGCGCTGGCCCGAGAAGCGGTCGATATTATAAAACCGTCCGCCGGGCGGCACACGGAAATCGCCCGCGCCATATTCGGCAATCGCTTCTTGCATGAATTCGTTGAAGACAGGGCCACACATGCCCCCGCCCGAGGCTCCGCGCCCCAAGGGCCGTGGCTGGTCAAACCCGATATAACACCCCGCCACGATGGTAGAGGAGAAACCTACGAACCAGACATCGCGTGCATCATTGGTGGTGCCTGTTTTGCCCGCAATCGGCACTGGCAAATTCACCGTGCGCGCGGCCGTGCCGCGATCAACCACACCGCGCATCATCGAGGTCAGCTGATAAGCGGTGATCGCATCCATCACGCGTTCGCGGTTCGACACGATCCTCGGCGCAAGTCCGGGTTCGAGCGAGGCCAGTTCGCAATCAGGGCAAAGCCGCTGGTCATGGCGATAGACCGTGCGGCCAAAGCGGTCCTGCACGCGGTCCACCAAGGTGGGCTCCACCCGCTCACCGCCATTGGCAAACATCGCATAGGCCGCCACCATGCGGAACAAGGTGGTCTCTTGCGAGCCGAGNGAATTGGCCAAGAACGGGTCCATATTGTCATAAACGCCAAAGCGTTCGGCATAGCGGGCCACGGTCTCCATCCCGACATCTTGCGCCAGACGCACTGTCATCAGGTTTCGCGACAATTCGATCCCCGTGCGCAGCGGCGAAGGCCCGTAGAACCGGTTCGAGGCATTGGTCGGACGCCAGATCCCCGCCCCTGTCTCAACAGCAATCGGCGCGTCAATCACGATGGTATTGGGGCTATAGCCACTGTCCAAAGCGGCAGCGAAGACGAAAGGCTTGAAGCTCGATCCGGGCTGGCGCGTGGCCTGTGTGGCGCGGTTGAACACCGAATGCTGATAGGAAAAACCACCCTGCATCGCC
>JGI26083J51738_10000472_pt1 | contig 22053 bp, 26 predicted proteins | sample SaaInl85LU_5_DNA_FD_51738 | JGI IMG/M metagenome (IMG submission 51738)
TACATGCCCGTCTTGAGTCCGGACTTCCACGAGTACATGTGCATGGAGGTCCGGACTTCCACGAGTACATGTGCATGGAGGACAGCTTGGACAGGGTGGGACTCTCCACGAAGAGATTCATACTCTGACTCTGATCCACGAAGACACCTCGATCGGCAGCCATGTCTATGATGACCTTCTGACTGATTTCCCACACAGTCTTGTAGAGATCCTTGATGTCCTGTGGGATATCCGTGATGTTCTGGACGGACCCACCCGCCTTGATCATGAGGTCCTTCATCTCCTTGGACCAGAGACCCAGTGCCTGAAGATCCTTGACCAGGTGCTTGTTGACCACCACGAACTCTCCCGCCAGGGTTCTTCGAAGATAGATGTTCGTCGTGTAGGGCTCGAAGCACTCGTTATTGCCCAGGATCTGTGAGGTACTCGCGGTGGGCATGGGTGCCAGGAGGAGACTGTTCCTCAGACCCTTCTTGACCCTCTGACGCATGGCGTCCCAATCGTACCTTCCGCTCAGTTTGGGTTCGCGGTCCCACATGTCAAACTGGAGAACCCCCTGACTGGCCGGGGAACCCTCGAACGTCTCGTAGGCGCCATCCACCTCCGCCAACTCACAACTCGCCTCCAGCCCCGCGTGATACATGGTCTCGAAGATNTGNGCGTTGAGTTCACGGGAAGCCTCCGACCCGAAGGGCATCCTACACATGATGAACACATCNGCCAATCCCTGGACACCTATGCCGATGGGCCTGTGTCGCATGTTGGAACGCNTGGCAGCCTCCGTGGGGTAAAAGTTTCTGTCTATGACACGGTTGAGATTCTTGGTGATCATCTTGGTGACGGCGTGGAGTCTTTGGTGATCAAACTCGCGATCCTTCACGAAGGTTGGAAGGGCGATGGAGGACAGGTTACACACGGCGGTTTCATCTGCGTTTGAGTACTCTACGATTTCCGAACAGTTTCCAGTGAGAATACCGTTGAAGATGCCACGATGCTTCAATGGTTCGTTGAAACAGAAGGTGTCCGCGCGCTCACCGAGGTCCTCTACCGATGCGATGGTGTCACCTTGTATGATAATCTCCGCACCCATCTCGAGATGCTGTGCCTCCACGGGTTCCTCATGACCAACAATCCAGAACTTATGATACGGTGTGCATCTGAGTGACAATCCTCTACTCGTCCTGACAGTCAAAAGTTTTTGGTCTTCCCCAGTCTGTCTCACGGTCACGTTGGAAAACTCATCACCGTTCCAAACCTCCACCTCCTGATCCTTGAGTTCTGATATGACCCGCTGTCCATCCTTCGTGAGTACCTTGGTCTCTGGAGCCACACACAAATTTGAACTCTTGATGGTACCGAGGTTCTTCTGATTGGATTTCTTGTTGCACGCATCCTTGTAGAGCATGTAGGGTGTCCCCGTCTCGCTCTGTGACTTGATGATGGACTTCCAGATGTCCAGGGCGGGCACTGTGGCGTCGGCCAGACCTTCGCGCTCGTACTTTTCGTAGAGAGTCTCAAACGCATCACCGTAGACGTCGGCCAGACCCTTCGCCTTGTTGGGGCAGAAGAGGGACCAGGTACCCCCTTCCTCCACGCGCTTCATGAACAGGTCTGGAATCCACAGGGCCGAGAAGAGGTCTCTGCACCTGGCCTCCTCATCTCCCTGGTTCAATCGGATGTCCAAAAAGTCCATGATATCCGCGTGCCACGGCTCGATGTACATGGCTATCGAGCCCTTGCGTCGACCAGCCTGATTCACGTACCGTGCCGTGGCGTTATACACGCGCATCATCGGGATGATACCATCGGAACGACCGTTCGTACCCTTGATGGGTGATTTGTTGGCGCGTACATCGTGGATATGCAAACCTATGCCACCCGCCCACTTACTGATCTGCGCGCACTCCTTGAGCGTGTCGTAGATCCCGTCTATGCTGTCAGATTTATTTGACGCTAGGAAGCAATTTTCAGCGATAAGACCTTGTACAGCGTATGAATGATCATCCTTCACACCGAGTGTGTACACATATTCAGGAAGATCTTCGGTTATTTTTGTTTTAGAATTGATGCGTAAAAATATATTTCCGTCGATTTCAAGGGTACAGTTAGCCCTTTCAACTTTATTGAGTCTATCATCTGGGTACACCTTACGAACCCATTTCATGATTTCAGGAATCCATGGAAATTGCATACGACCGATGAGTGTAGTTCTACCCTTGTAAGGTTTGTGCATCAACGTGATTGAGGTATCAAAACCCACGGAACGCGTGACATGAAAAAGGGACGTGATGAGTGATTGATTTGTTAATTGCAGTATGACTGATCCACCGAGTGTACAACATCCATCTGTACTTACGAACCCGCCGACGAGCGCTGAAATTAAATCCCTGTTCCACGAATATATTTTCGACCATAAAAACTTTTCGGATGACCATCGTCCGAAGAGAATGTTAAAAGCATTTCCGATGGCCGAGTTTGTGAAAGATATGGACATACAATTTTGTTTTTTACACTTACTCTGGGTTGCATGTACACCAAGGTACTTTTCACCAATTTTCGTAATCTCTTCGATGAATTCAACGTTATTGGGATTTTGTGCAAAAGCGATACCACGGTGAGTCTGTGTCCTCCCATTGGTTCCGTTAGCCCTTTGATACAGAATACATCCATCTCCGTACCACGAACCCAAAAACCATGCGAATTTTTCGTCTACAGTGATATATCGTTCAAACCATTCACCCTTCTTCGTAATACCATTTGGACGATATTCACTAGTGAAATGTGTATTACGGCGCATTTTTGTCCCATTGAATTCAAACATATACGTCCACCTGTCTTCGGTCTGAACATCCTTGAGTACATCATACATATCGATGACTTCATACTGTTCATTGGTTGGGGTCACTTTAGGAATGGAAATCCAATCACCGACACGAAGATGTTCTATACTGTTCCACTGAGGAGACTCTTTCCAATTGAGTTGTTCCTTTGTGATGGACAAAAATCTGTGATTTCCAGTCACTTGAATACCTGGTGTTTTGTACACTTTTACGTCGAAAAGAGTTCGATCGCCCAAGAGGTTCTTGTGTGTCTGTAAGACAGGTTGAATGGACCCTGTGTGAGTGACTACAGTATCACCTATTTTTACATCCTCTATGGCAATTGGTCCACGGTTCGCAGTGAAAACCGGCGTTCCTGGGGTGAAGCAGCTGCTCATTTGTGGTCTGTGCGTACCTGCGTTGAAAAGGGTGGGGGTGGCGTGGATGCACAAGCCTTTTGACATGGTGTCGTAGGTCTCACGGGCAGCCTGGATATCTTCACCGTGAATACCCAGGGCGACACGCATGTACATGTACTGAGGAGTCTCCACTATGACATTCTTAACCTTCTGAAGATATCCCCTTTCGAGGGTTTTAATACCAAAATAACCAAACATGAAATCGCGTTCTGAATCTATGATGTCATTCAATTGGGGTGCGAGTCGTTGAATCTCGTCGGTGACTATACCTTCGCCGTGCAGGATGTTCATGGCTTCGATAAATGACTTTGGAGCAGTCTTCTGAATGTTGCTCGCGACGATGCGGGTAGCCAAAATCTCATAGTCAGGGTCGCTCGTGATCATACCGATACAAATTTCAGCCGAGAGTGTGTCGATTTCATGGGTGGTGATGTTGTCGTACATGGAAGAGAAGACTTGTTTGGCAATCATAGAAGCGTCTACATTTTCGGATAAACCGTATGTCAGTTTGGATATCCTATTGGTAACCTTGTCAAACTTGACATCTTCGATACGTCCGGAACGCTTAATGACTCTCATGATAATTCTACTATGATTTTATTTTTTAATTAACACTTGAAATCCACACTTCTCACGGGTACCGGGCCAACGGTCTCAGCGTATCGGTTGGGCTGAAGAAAGCTGGTGTTTACAAAGAAAGGACCCTCCTCACCGGGCTTGGACACGGGGGGATAGGACGCCACGAAACAGTTGGGAGCCTGGCACACGGGTGTCTCGTAGTTGCACGCCTTGGTGCTGTACGCTTCATCGAAATCTGCTGCGGATATCATTTATAGTTTACACATAGTTTTTTTCCTGGAATATATTAAATGTGTGATTCACTTCACCTGAATTCCATCAAGCAGACCCCCACACCCCTGAACACCCTTTTCTTTTCGGACTTCAACCTGAACCTGATCCAGCGTGCGATCCGTCAACAGTTCAAAGATCAGACGGGTGTCGCCATAGATTATCAGAATAGAGATGATGTATTCAGCATCATGCGCGTCGTGTTCATCAATAACGCGGGTAACCATAGCGTGTCCGTGAATGAACAGGTAAAGTTCATGAATGGCCTCGTCATCAAGACTGCGCTGGGGCAGATTAGATCAGGCGTTGCGCAGTTCATGGGATACATGCGTGACATAGATACGATGGCCGTCCCTCCTGATCCTCCCGCCAATACGAGTACGTACGGTAATAAGCTACCCATGAACGATAAGATAGGAGTATAAAGCTTTTGAATGATTATCGAGTAAGATGATGACCCTAAACTATTACAAGTCTGAAACTGAAAAAATATGCAAATCCAAGGGCTGGGATCAGGCCGAGATAGATACGGTATGGCTTTTACTTTCAGAAGAGTTCGGAGAGTTGGCATCGGCCATCAGGCAGTTCAAGAGAACCTACAAGAAGACAAACATGAAAAAGGAACGAGGAATAGACGTGATGATGGAGATGGGAGATGTATTCAGTTACCTGTTCCAACTCGCCCACATGTTGAATGTAGATTTAGACGCCATGTGGGAGGCTCACGGAAAAAAGATGCAACACAAAAAATATATATCACGTTAATATAAATGAGTAAGGATATGCTCAGCGATTCGAACACGATCAACGACTTCAACCCCTACGTGATGGGTGATTTCTCGTTACCAGGCGCGAGTAGACAACCTCAGGCTTTCGACCGACATCCCCTCCCTAGACAAGAGAGTGATCCGTTCGTGCACAAGGAGAGTCCCATATGCGACTACGGGATAACAGCGGGCTCTAAAACCATAGACATGTGTCGCCCATCCAAACCTAATTGTTCTTTATCTAGACCCCTTGTACCAGGAAGGAATATAGATAGAGGGTTTACCACCACGTTCAAACAGGAGACAAAAAAAGTAATGGAAAAGGTTGCCGAAAAGGCGTGTTCACTTACATTTCCTAAGATGTTACTCATATTTCTGATTCTATTAATCGCATTACGTTAAATAATCTATCGAGGCGTTTTTCATTCGTGCAAAATTCAATCACGTGTGGAAGTGTGTGAAGACAAATACTCCTCACCAATTTTTTTTGCCATTTACATCTGACGTTGATGATAGGAGGTTCGAAGGTGGGATCCACTATTTTGATAGTGTTCATGATACGAAGAAGTGAATAGATGTTATTATTCTCACACAGGAGGTTTTCCAATTGTATGAGAGCCATGACCCTTCTGGTCGTCAGCGTTTTTTCCACCATGGTATCCAAAAATTGTTCGTAGCGCATGGATTCACGAGTCGATTTAATATCAGTCCAACCACCTATGGGTCGCGCGTCGAAGCATTCCGCAAAGTTCACGTAGCCATCGCCCTCGATGTATCTGGTATACTTGAGTTCTACACCCTCTCTCCCAGTGAGAGAGTCTTGAAACGTGTGGGCTTCCTTAAGGAAAGCTGGCATCTGGTTTGTACTCGGTCTTTTTCTCTAAGTGAGCTAAATCTTTTTCTATTTTCTTTTGAATACCCTCGCACGCATGTCTCTCGAGATGAAGACATCTAGGACAGAAAGACCCATTACAGTAGAGGCAATCGATGGGTATGCCACACTTTTTCTTGCAACGTTGACAAGGCATGGTTGTATATAGAACGTATATTTTAAACCTAAGTGACACGAAGATTTGTATAAACGTCATGCAATCATGTTCCCATCCATCACCAACAACACGTTTTCCTACCTCTTGACTCTCGATGAGTTTCGAAAAGCATTTCCAGAGTCGGTGAGACCATCATGGATAAAACTCACCACCATCACCATGGTGTCATCCTTTTCGAAACCCATAAATATTGAAAAAATTCGCGAGGCGTTTGAAGAATCACCCATCACCTTGCACAAAAATACATTGGATGCGAAGGGAATCACGTGGCGTTTGAAGCCCACAACCTTTTATAATCAAATCACACTCACATATGAAGACTGCTACAGCACCAAGTCCGTGAAGATTTTTCCAAACGGAAGCATTCAGGTGGCTGGATGCAACGATCTCATCAATTGTAAACACGTCATCACCAGCATAGAACACATTCTCAAAAAGTTTGACCCCGAGATTGTTCCCCCAGTGGATTCATTTCGGGTCGTCATGATAAATTCAAACTTCAGTCTGAATTACAATATCAATCTCATGAAGACGACCGAACACTTTGAAAAGTATTCAGATATTTTCAAAGTTTCTTTTGAACCCGACAGATATTCTGCCGTCAAGATAAAGTTTAAGCCAGCCGAGGACATGAAGGAAATTACATCGAGCATATTCAGTACCGGTAAGATCATCATCACCGGTGCAGAAACACTCAAGGAGATTGTCTTTGCCTATAACATCATCAACCATCATATAAATGAATGTCCATCAATCAGGGTATCCAAAGCGGATCAGTCTGAAACATTCGATATCTTTTCAGGGTATAAAATTGTAGATGTAGTCGAGAAGATTAAAGCACTAGGATATTCTTCGTGGTCTCAAACAATCACGAATAGACAGATTTTTTTCTGATTGTAATATAAATGTCTCAGCGTCTCGGTATGGCCGACGGTAGGTGTTTCACCATCAACAACTCTTCCATGTTATACAATGATTTCCTCATGACCCAAAATGGTATTAGGTTCGAAGATAACTATTCCTTCCGCAAACTCCTTCAAGAGAAGGGTCCCGACATGCTCATCAAGACTGAAGATCAAGACCAACCCTGTGGTATGTGCCATTCGACCCTTAATCTCTCCGGTACATACTGAGTGAAAAATAGAAAAATAATTATAACAATAACTATCAGGAATGACAACATGTGCCGTATGTCTCAATGATGTGAGAGAGACTCGTAGTAATGTACCCATCAGGTGCGGACATCTCTTTCATTCACATTGTTTAGACAACTGGAAAAAACAAGGTAAACATACATGTCCTGTTTGTCGTAAAATATTCGATGGATCTAAATACAAAGTTCAATTAATTGTTCACAACATGGAGAGTGAAACATCAAACACACTTCCCGTGGAGAGTAGTTTTGCTTTGGATGTTCTCGATGTATTTTTCGATGTACAGAACCTAACTGATCTAGACAGTCTTCTTTCCGATTTTGGGGTGAGTGTGTCCGACCTTGACGCCCTTGTTCTTGACGCAGAATGAACTACAGTATTTATCGTAGTTGAGTCCAGGATAGTCCCTCGAAATCTTACGAGGATCCTTGATGAGCTTTCCCTTCGCACCGACCATGAGAGGACCACTAGCCCACCCTCTCTTATGACTAAAAAAATCACACTTGAACGTGATTAGTTTTCCAGGCTTCAACTCTTTCGCAGCCCTCTTTATACGCAAGACAGGTACTCCAAAGAAACGAGCGATACTCTCGTGAGTATCTCCCCTCTTCACTTTGTATTCAGTTTTACTATGCTGTTTGTAAAAATGAAAATCTCCTTGACAGAGATAATCACTCTTTTTACATTTGGCGATGAACATCATAATTTTATAAAACCCTGGCTTACACTTTGTACACGCCTTCGTAGCGTACACCTTTTTGGGGTTATCAGCCACCACAGCTTTATTTAATCTTTGACACGCTGTGTATGGACCACCGGCATTCATGTTCGCTCTCTCACCAGGCTGAGCCTTCCACTGTCTATAATCTTCGAAATCATTCACAGCGTACGCATAGCAATTGTTATTATTTACTCCAACCTTTCCACTCCATCTTTTCATGGTGAATGTTGGTTCCGAGCCATTGGTAGGCGGGCTTTTCTTCATTATAATACACCAGGAAAAAAAATGTCCGTATGTATTAAATGATTAAAGAAGTTGCCAAAACGCGCCGCCCGGTTGACGCACTCACCGAGATTCTTCTCTTCGTTCTCGTGATTCTCGTGTCCACATTCGTGCTCCGTTTCACGTGGAACAACTCCCTGGTCAAGCACATCAGTGTACTCAAACCCATCAACACTTTCCTCGACGCCCTCCTCCTCTCCATCTCTCTCGCGGTCATCCGTGGAATTTAAACTTCCTTGTACCCAACAGTCTTTTCGCCGTTGGCATCCACCAGAGTGGGGAAGGCCTCCATGCCACCGCACGCACCTCCATCCTTGTCGCAGTCGACAAAGGTGTGAGCGACACCGTTCTTCTTCATGTGATCCAACTGCTTACGAGTCCATCCACATCCCATGGTGCCGTAGACAGTCCACCCACCCTTTGACTTTTTACCTGGAACTGCTGAGCCGTTCATGGACATGAAAATCCAAATGTTAATAACGAGGAGTATTATGAAAGCGATCATCTTTTATTAGTACCATTATTTTTTTTATTGGGTAAAGTCCTGATAGTGAGTGGTTTAGCTGAAGTTTTTCTCAGCATCGGACGCTTAGTGGCTGCTGGGGGTTTATTCTTTGCGAGGAAAGCCACGGCATTTTGCCTCGCCTTATTATTCACACTCTTTGCCTTATTATTATTCACACTCTTTGCCTTATTATTATTATTCACAGTAGGTTTCCTAGTCGTTAAAATACCTCTGATTATCTCCGGGGTTTTCACCCTGGACTTAAAGAAGTCGTCGCCCAATATACGATCATACGTGGGTAATGAATGTTTAACCCCACTTCGTAACCTGAAATTTTTTACATACTTCGTTTTCTCACCTACGTAGAAGGGACCCAATACCCTCAGAATGAAAAATTTAATTTTCCTCGGTGTATTATCGTGTGTGATCAAACTATTCAAAAACAGATGAGCATCATACATTCGATGGGAGTCGGGAAATATACCAAAGTCATTCTTAAACATGGGGTCATAAGTATAATTGATAATCGGATTATCGACACCACTGATAGTTGACAGGCCAAAATCCATAATTAAAGGCTTTTTATCTTTGGATATCATGATGTTACCCAGGTGAAGATCATGATGTCTGAATGATTTGAGATTGGAATGGATTTTTCTCAAAGTACTTAAAACTTTATACATAATAGTCTTCACATCAGAAAGACTAGGACTAGTATCCAGATACTGATTTAAATTCATTCCATTTATGTATTCAGAAAATAAAAATTGACGCCCCGTACAGTTGGTATGTCCATACACAGCAGGTATATTGTATGTGCTTAACTTTTTGGATATGTTATATTCAGTTTTTAAATTTTCTCTCGAGTTTTTGATAGCCGCACAAGAATCATTATTTTTCACACAAGCTTTGTAAACTCTACCATACTNCCCCTTACCGATTTGATTATAGACNTTAAACTTATCTCTCATATTACAAGAACGCTCNTTGACTACCTTTTTAATTCTATTTTTTATCATTTGCTATATACTAATATTTTATTCGTCAATCTCACCAAAGTCNTCNTCCTCNTCGGTAGAAGATTCAGCAGGCTCGACACCCTGGAAGGCGAAGGAAGGGAGCTTGGCAGACTGCTCACAGAGAATCTGAGCTACNCTGACGCTCACACCAAACTTGTTGTCGATGAACCACACCTGATTGAAGTCAACGATGCACATACACTTCTGACCTTTTTCGATGCTATCAACGGAAACACGCTCGTGGGACATGTTGTACGCTTCAGCCATAAACTCACCATCTGGCTTCGTCATGAGCTTGAGCTTGAGTGTGGATGGATATTCATCCTTACCAGCGCGAACGAGTGGCTTGTAGAGCGCCTCCTTGATGACCTCGATGTTGTAAGGCTTGCCGAGCCACTCCTTGGAATTAGCCGCGACGGTCTCGATGATTTTGTTATCGAGCGCTTGAAGCTTCTCCATGAGTTGGGTAGCAGCTTCGTTGTCGCGATCGAAGGACAGGTCGAGGGAGTAAGACGTTTTGTTGGTGGCTTCATCAGTGAAGGCACTCAGGCCGAAAGGGGATCTCATGAAAGGAAGCTGAAGGTAGAGCTTCTTGTTGCCTTGTGCGTTGATGTATACAGTCTTTCCACCGTTTTTGTTCTTCTTCATCTTGGAGAGAACGACGGAGGAGGGATCAAATTGCTCGAAACGCTGGATGATGTTAGCCATAGTTGCTTGTTATACATACTATAGGCGGGATGACTTTAAGTAAGTTTTTTTCTCAGTCTAGAGTATACAAAATGGGAATGTTCAAAGATTGTGGTTGTGGCTGCAATGGTCAAAAGCAGGAACAGAAGTTCATCATCTCTCTCATGTCCGCGATTCTCTTCTTCATCGTGGCGAACCCCGATACGTTTCGTCTCATGCGCACCATCCTCGGCTCTTGGGTGTCGGGTCCCAACGGATGCCCCACCACCGCCGGTCTCATTCTTCACACGGTCGTCTTCATGTTGATCACGTGGGGAATGATGAACATAAAGAAGGAGCCGTATGCCCCCTATGAACCCGAAGAAGCCCCTGTCGTCGTGGGTCCCAGTGAGATGATGATGGGCCCCAGTCCAATGCCTCGCATGGCTGACATGCCCTCTCCTCAACCGGGTATGACCGAAAAGACCTACGATTTATCTGACAGTGGTGTCATGTTCGCACCCATGGACATAAACGCTGACATAGACTCACCAGCACCGGTCATGAAAAAAAGTGATACCAAGGGGGCCGTCACCTGCTCATGCAGCGATGGGAGTAACGTGGTGATCACACCTTAAAAATCTTCATCGAACGCGACGTTCGTGGTATCGTCATCTATCTTTCCGTAGTCACCGACTCGTTTTTCAAAAAAATTTGTCTTTCCATCAAGGGAAATATTTTCCATAAAATCAAAGGGATTTTGTACATTCCAGATTTTATCGAACCCCGACTGTTTGAGCATCCTGTCAGACACGTACTCTATGTAGGTGGACATCTTTTCGGAATTCATACCTATGAGACTACAGGGAAGTGCCTCCAAGATGAATGATTTTTCTATGGCGACGGCTTCCTTCACAATCTCGTGAACAGTCTCTTGCGATGGTTTATTTTTCAAAAGTTTGAAAAGTTCGATGGCAAACTCGAGGTGCAGCCCCTCATCGCGGCTGATGAGTTCGTTACTGAAACAGAGACCGGGTAAGAGTCCACGCTTCTTCAACCAGAAGATGGCACAGAAGCTTCCCGAAAAGAATATACCCTCCACACATGCAAACGCCAGGAGGCGTTCGGCGAAGGGTCTAGAAGCATCGAACCACTTCATAGCCCATTTCGCCTTTTCTTTTATGGAAGGTATGGTGGTGATAGCTTGAAACAACGCCTTCTTTTCCGCCCCATCACGAATGTATTTATCGATGAGTTTACTGTATGTTTCTCCGTGAACCATTTCATTATGTGACTGATAGGCATAGAAGGATCTCGCTTCGGTGATCTGTACCTCATCGGCGAAATTATTGTTTATGTTTTCAAATACTATGCCATCCGAACCAGCGAAAAAGGCTAAAATATACTTTATGAAATGCCTCTCGTTATCACTGAGAGACTTCCAGTCGTCCATGTCGTTGGATACATCAACCTCTTCAGCAGTCCAATTGGACATCTGTGCCTTTTTGTAGAGCGCCCATAGGTTCTCGTATTCGATGGGAAACACGGTAAACCTATTGAGGGTGGGGAGGAGTATGGGTTCGGATTCCTCCACGTACTCCTGAAAGGCGAAGTAGTCACCGATGTACACACTGTTCACAAACATTTGAGGAAAGGTCGACGCCTGAGACCCACATCTTTCTTTCAATACTTCTCTGGTAACATATGTTCGTGTATAATCAAGGTTTAAACTCTTACATAAATCTTCAGCGTAATCACAATATTTGCATCCCTCTTTGGAAAGAATTTCAATACCCATGGCGTGTGTTAATAGCTATGAATATTTTTTGTCAAGAATCTTTAGGCATGATTACCTTTTCTGAAATTCAAACAGGAGATCTGATAAAAGTATCCGTCATAGTTGACGACGTAGAAGATGAACTGTATGCACGAGTCGTGGACAACCGCCTGGATTACCTCGAGGTCAACTACTATGTAGACACGAGTCTCGTGTACAAGGGGGCGAGGGTCTACGCCCTGGAGTCGGAGGTGAATATTCTCAGAGCAGAGAGCATCTGTGAACACTGGCCAGATGGTCAGTCAGTGTTTGAACACGTGTCAGAAGAACGTTATGTTCTGAAGAGTGAGGTAGACTCAGGTGACGAGAGTACCTTTTACGACGAGTCNGATGACAGTGGAAGCGATCTCAGGGATTTTGTGGTTTCGGANGAAGAGTGTGAACTTCCACCTGATCATAGGGACATCGACAAATCATGGAACGAATGGCAGCCGAACAGCGAAGGTTCTAAAAAATTTAAAAAAACCATCGACGACATAGAAGCTAGGGTCAGGGTTCAGATGGACAATGTACAATTTTAACCTAAGTGCGGGCAAACATTTGTAAAAAAACATTTTCAAAATATAATGGATACAGAAACACTGACTACTATTTGGTCCGACCTGGACCGTCTTCTTCAAAAACCTTCTATAAAGTCAGTGGATAATAGATTATGCTCATATTGTTCAGGGGATAAGATCCTCACTAGAGAGGGTATGGTATGCATGGAGTGTGGTACCGTAGATCATGTATACATTGATGAAACTGCAGAATGGACCAGTGGTGTGACGGATGACGGAAAGGCATCGGACCCCTCCAGGTGCGCCATGCCGTCGGCGAACCACGAATTATTTTCGGATTCGTGGGGTAAGGGGACAGTCATTGCAACTAAATATTCCTCGACATACGAAACGAAACGCATGGCGAAGATTAACTTTCACAACTCGATGAATCACAAAGATCGTTCATTGTTTCATGCATACAAAGATATAGATGAAGCATGTTCATCGCTACCCGACACCGTATTAAAGGATGCGAAAACGATGTACAAAAAGTTTAACGAAGGTAAACTCACGAGAGGAGCTGTTCGTTCCGGTATCAAGGCCAACTGTGTACTGTATGCCTGTCGCCTCGCGCAGATTCCTCGAACCACGAAAGAGATTGCTGATATGTTTGGTATTCAAAGCAAAGACCTGAGTCGCACCACTCAGATGTTTACAGATACTATCAAAGAGGAAAAGACTGATAAAAACTTTGTGACGAAACCTTTCAACGTAATGCAAAGACTTCTCAACGCATTCGATGTTACACGGGATCAAAGATTCAAGTGCAACAAACTCTGTTCAGATTTGGAATCGTGTGTAGACCTGATGAGCAAATCTCCGAATAGTGTGGCGACGGCCATCATCTTCCTAGTGTTGGGTGATTCCGTGACGAAAGCATCTATTTGTGAAAAATGTTCGGTATCAGTTCCGACATTGAATAAAATTTTAACCATAGCTAAACGCCATTTAGAGGATAGTCACGTGTAATAGTTAATGAAACTTTTTCTGAGTACACCCTGTTACGGGGGATTATGCCTCGATAAATACATGCAAAGTCTCATCAAGCTTCAGCTACGTCTCCTCAAAGAGGGTATTCAGCTCATGATTGATACGACCGAAAATGAAAGCCTCGTCCACCGTGCGCGCAACGTTTCCGTAGGAAGATTCATGCAGAAAACTGATTGTGATTATTTCATGTTTATAGACGCCGATGTCGATTTCGACCCCGAGGGGGTTGTGCGCCTTCTCAAATCTGGTCACGACGTGTCCGTGGCGGTGTATCCCAAGAAGGTGATCATGTGGGATCAGGCTAAAAATGCCGTGAAGAATAAGGATGAACGAGACATGGCTATGCTCTCATCCAGTCTCGTGGTGAATATCGGTGCCCAAAAAAGGTCGGTCGTGAATGGATTCGTGGAAGTACTCGATGGACCCACGGGTTTCATGATGATCAGCCGCGATGCCATGAAGAGGATGCATGAACACTACAAGGATACTCTCACATGTAAGAATGATCACCAGAATAGAGACTTTGATGAGTACTGCGCTCTTTTTGACTGTATGATTGATCCAGACACGAAGAGATACCTTTCAGAAGACTACGCATTCTGTAGGCGGTGGCAACAGATGGGTGGAAAGATTTTCGCCGATTGTAACACGACTTTGGGACACGTGGGTAATATTCCATTCTCGGGTAGTCTCAAACATAGGCTTAAGGCTTAGAAGCACATAATTGTCAAACATGAAGATTGCTACTATTATCGTGACTCGGGGACACGCCTGTCATGTGAAGACTCTTCATACCATTCTCCGATTTAACATCGCGTGTATTCAAAATGGTATGGTTCAGAATGAAGTCACATTCGTGAATGACGATCCCTTTGAAAAATCAGAGACTATTCATAGATTCATGAAGACACACGATAGAATATTTTTCATAGACTTTGGTATTCAGGTGGATGATGAATCCATGCAAATTGTTATATCCAAAAATGATGGATACGGGGTGGTCGTGTTTCCAGGTGTGAAGGAGGGTATAAACTGGGAGACTTTCAAAAAGAAGGTGAACGAGGACTACCAAGAGCCCGTCGAGCAGATGGGTTTGGAATTCGACACGGATGTCATCGCGAAGATTACCGGTGACATATATTCCGTGAAACAAACCGAGGCGAAGGCGTGGGTACTCATGACTAAACCCGTTCTCAAATCCATTCGGGACAAGAGAACCGGTGTGTACAAAATCCATCCTAAGTTGAGTACCATGTTTAGCAAATTCAAGGAACACGGAGTGAAGATCGTCGCGTTCACAGCAGCCAGACTCACCCATACCTACTCTCACGAGTGTATAGGAAACATCATAAACTCTAGTGGTGTTAAAGCGACTTAAAGAATAAAACAAAAACTTCAACTATAATAATGCAACGTCTATTTGTAAATCGTGACGACCCCCTTTACAAATATGCGATTTCATATATGGAGGAACATTGGGGGACAAAACCGGGTATCTTTCCCGGTAGTCAACCCGTGTCCATAGAGTACCGCCACTTTGACGTACTTCGGTCTCAACCCTACGTCGTATGCGAAAAGACTGACGGTGTGCGATGCATGCTCATGGCTTTCATGTTTGAAAATAGGAAAGTGTGTGTCTGCCTGAATCGAGCCCTCGATATGTTCAAATGTCCTTTGAATTTCAGAAAGTGTGTGTACGAAGGTAACGGTACGATACTCGAGGGTGAACTCTACGATGATAAAGTATTTATGATTTATGACGCACTCATCGTATCCGGGAAGGGTGTGGGACATCTTGATTTTCTCGAACGCCTGAAAAATATTGAAGAGTTGATGAAACAATTGACTGTCCTGAAATATGATCCCATCAAGTTACAAATAAAAACATTCCATCTATTGGATGACTTCAACACCTTCATGAACGACTACCTCCCCACAGTGACACAGGAAATGGATGGTCTCATATTCACACCCATCAAGACTTGGGTCAAGACGGGTACCCACGAGACCATGTTCAAATGGAAACCCAAAGAGAAGAATACAATAGATTTCCAAATGAAGAGAATGGCTGATAAGTGGCACTTGTACGTACAAGATCGGGGTAAACTCGTATTTGAATCTGAACTCTTCGAACATCAAGTGGCTGATATCCCATGGATAGAAGAGGATGCCATAGTGGAATGTCAGTACATGATTGACGATGAACCCATGTGGTGGAAACCCTTGAAGCGTCGCCACGATAAAACTTTTCCAAATAGTCGCCGAACATTTTACAGGACTTTAGTCAACATAAAAGAGGATATCAAGATGGAGGAGTTTTTAAAGTGTACATGAGTACGTGATGATATTGTTCTCTTGGAAAATCTACTAATGAAAGTGACGTGTCATCTTGGAGTACCCACGATTCATCTAGCTTACACATAGACATGTAATGACCACCGTATTGACTACCGACATGAATAATGCTTCCGATCACTTCGTATCTGTCCAACACGTCGTCCGCCACCACCCGGACTTTTTTATCGAACGACACGAACAAAACAGGGGGATACCTCGTGATGCTTGTTCGTGTGGTTGCCACGTGATGCGTTTTCCCGTCGTCATCCACGTAATCCGAGAGGGTGTGCCACTGTTCACTCTCTCTGACCATGACATCTACACTCTCACCGGACTTTCCGTGGAGTAATAACATACTGAAGGGTTCCGTGAGGGTCTTTTTTCCATTTGGAAATATAGTTTCCTGTTTTCGGTCCCCGTAGAAGAGGGTCTTTATGTATGGATAAGAAACCTCAAGAATATCCACGATGCAGAAGAGCGCATCTTGTGCATCGTGAGGTTGAGGTGTTCCGAATCTCGGGAAAGATTTGTGAAACGTTTTCAGCAGTGGAAAGATGTCAATCTTCAGTGGCTTCTTCTCCCTGTGGTAGAGCCTGACGAGTTCACGGTATGCAACCGTAAACTGACACTCTCCGTTGTATTCATTTTCTAATATATGATCGGACATACTTTTCACGTGTAGCAGACATTGAATGGCCGCGTTGAAGTAACATGTATTTCCGTTATTATGGAAACCATGCATGTTATCTAAAATCAACCTAAGTTATTTAGAGTTTTCACGCGTTATCAAATCGAAATGGACGTACACAAAATTTGCGACAAGTTATACCCCCTTCTCCTCAAACACAAAGAGGACCCCCATGTTGAGCTTGAAATGCGACTTGGGAAATTTAACGGTAAGATGTTCGACACGAATGTTGGAAAAACTACGTTTGATAGAGTCATGATCGGACTTCAGAGATATATGGGCTGGGAGAAGGTGATCGGTATGGAACACGAAGTATTCTACAGGGAATCGGATGGTGTTCGGTTATCCGTAGACGAATCCACGGGTGAAGAAACATTTGTACGCAAGGAACGTGTAAAGAATGAAGATTTTAAAAAAATAAAAGATACCCCCTTCGATGTGAGATTCAGTGTCTCGAAGGAGATTCCACTTCCAGAGGATACAAACAGGGATATGGACAAGAAAAAAACAAAGAAACGTATGTCATTTATTAGAAAGAATCTTTCTATAGACATGACGATATGCATAGGGGACACCCAAGACATGGATGCAGAAGATCCCATGTCCTATCAGATTGAGTTTGAAATCATAGATCCCAGATGTGTACAGACAAAGGATGAGATGTTTAACATTATTCATAAAATCAAAGATGTATTTAAATTGTTGGATACTAATAAATGATTCTATACATTCTCGCAGCCGTGGCATTCTTCATCATTTGGACCACTTGGAAACAATCAACAGAAGAGGTGGGGATACTCGGATACAAGACGAAACATTTCCATCTTTCCAACGGCATGTCCAAAAAGATGTTTGAACAGATGCGTGAAGATGGCCTGTCCCCCGAATCTCTCAAACACTTTGTCATGATGGAAGATCGCCTTTTAAAAATTGAACAGACATCCGTATGCTCAGGAAACCCTCGAGACTATGAAGCTTTCACAGTGTCGAACGAAATTAAAGATGCCTTTGTTGGATATGACTTTTCTTATCATACCATCCATCTCAAACAAGTTTCAGAACCTAAAAAATTTATAAATCAAAATTTAGTATGTTGACCAGGTACAGTAGCGTACGTCTATGTTTCCCATGATTCATAGTATCTATGTTGTCATACACGAATACGATGAGACTTCTATCGTCCAAATGTCTATTCTTCTCCAGCCATTCATGAGGATCTTCACAATTTAGAAAGGCGACAGGAAACGAGTGAAGTCTTTCCAATCTTCCCATGTGCAACTCTTCCGTGATTCTTTCATGTTGGATATAATCTGCTATCGTGTAGAATATAGACTCTAAAATAGAATCACGAATGTGTGCTGAATAGCTTCGGTCTACCTGAAATCCTGGTTTACCCATGGTCTTTCTCAAAAAGAGTTCACGTGGATCCTCCATCTTATAACTGTTCTACCTTTGTACCTTTAGGGAACTTCTTTTTCTTTTTCTTCGGTTCAACAATCTCCACATTGAGTAGCTTTTCGAGTTCATTAGCAAAATTGTTATTTAACGCATTCAGTTTATTGTTCAACATTTTCTTTCGAGTAAACTTCCATTCGCGAACCGACATCTTCTTCACGGCGTTTGCTTCGCTCTTGAAGGGTATACCCTTCTTGTTTCTTTTGACGTTCAGAGCGTTTATGCGCTTCTTTATGTCTGCGACGTTTTCATTCAACGAAGGCATNACATTTTCGTATTTATTCAACCANNTTTTACCATAAAGCGTTCGCAGATTTTCCTTTATGGTGTTATTCGTGAGCCGACGTTTCTGCATGGTGGTGTTTACCTTGGCGGCAGCCTTCGCGGTCGCCTTCGCCTTGGCGACGTTCTTTTGTTTTGGGGGTGGAGCCTGGAGTTTTTCACAAATGGTCTTCACGGTATCCGCATCCGTGACGGTAACACCCTTCGCTATGGCCAGAGGTGTCAGTTTAGCCTTGGTGTATGCCAGACAAGGTTTATTCTCCACCTTGAAGTTTCCAAACACACGAGCTTTTATCATGTCACAAATCTTATCCTTGGTGGTGGTAGATTTGATGTCGACCACACCAATCTTCTTTGCGGCTGCGACGAGTTCGGGCTTGGGTAAACGGGTACATAACTTTTTGGAAACTTTCACCTTGTTCTTATTCAAATTATACGTGATGTTAGACACGTTCTTATTTGACGCGACAACCTTTTTCTGCTTCTTCTTCACGATACTTTTGGCATTACCTCCAGATGGCACGATGAGTCCCAATACGTACAACTGTGTGGCGAGGTCCACCCCCATGTTGTAAGCCTGGAGCATCTCCTCTTCCGTTCGAACACCCAACACCTGTATGATACCCGTCGTGAAGAGCTGCAGTGAAGTACCCAGATAGTCCATACGAAGCGCCGCTCTAAGTTCTGGTTCATAATCAATTTTTGTACTCAATCGGAAAGCCTTCACAACACCCGAAAGATTTATAGATCCTTTCACATCGAATTGCCCCGTGGTGTTGTTGTACATGATGGGTGAATATAAAAAGGATTCACGTTCCGTGAAAGTATCCACTATGTACTTTCGAATCTGTTCGGGTTGNTTGATGTTGTTGTTCAGAATGCCACCAGAAAAGTGAATCTTCCCGTTGCGGTACACACGGAAGGTAATACCCTGATTTGCTTTTCCGTCATACACGTGGGCACTTATCTGTGCCATGAAATATTTCTTCTTGGGATCAATCTCACCGAACTTACCACTTAAAGAATGTTCCGCACCCACTTTAAACTGTCCGAAATACAATTTGATACTTTTTATTTCAATATCTAAACTCGATCTAGGAATAGATTTACGACCATGAGGTTTTTTGTTGAAAATTTTAACTAAATCTATACGCTCCTTTTTGTCAAACTTATCATTCACTATGGCGTTGAAAAATCCCAACTTGAGAGGGCTGACACTAAATTTTGACATGTTTACACTGTTCAACTTACGCTTCACCATGGCATTCATCTTACTGTTGATGTTTTTACCGTTGTTTATGTTCTTCTTCAGTTCTACCCTCTCATCGTTCGTGAGAAAACGAGCGACATTCACCATTAATTTTTTATCTACTGGAACACTGTTGTTGTTATTGTTATTCAAAAACGCATTAAACATTTGTTACTATGTATGAACATTTTAATAGTCGGCACCAAATCCTTCGTTATCTTCATCAATCAGTTCAAGACCGAAGATGAATTCCTGATTCGCCACCATCTTACCCTTGTGAAGAGCCGTGTGATGACGCACCGTGATGTCTCTCTGACTGAACGGCCCTGCGTAGAAATCATAGTTGAACTTTGGTTTGCCCAAGTTGTTGGCGAGACAGTAGTTGTTAAATTTGGATACGAATTCCGCCCTGGGGCAGCATCCCTCGGTGTTGATCTTGACCACCGGAGACTGTAGGAAATTCTCTAGTGTACTCGTCACCATGGCAACCTGTCGCTGAACAGTCTTGAAATATTCAGGTACAACGTTCCACACATCCTTATTTGCATACCTCTGTGCGTAGTCCAGGTATGCCCTCACGCACTTCTGAAGGATGACAGGTATCTCGAGCGCCAGCTTATCTTCGAGGGTCGTGTCGGCAGCCTTCACCTGTTTCCCAAAGTTGAACGTCAGAATGCGCCTCAGAATACTCCCAGAGTTATCTTTCCACTGCGGCACTTCGTTACCACCCAAAATACCGGGTGTCTTCCACTCGATGGATTTCGCCTTTTCACACTTGATGGCGACAGACACATCTTCACCACTCACGATGGATTGAAACTCAGCCTGTTCCAGTGAAAGATCATTCTTCACCTCGGGTGCGATGAACATGTACGAATCGTATATGGCTGACAGTCCAAACTTCTTCTCAACATTATTCGAGAGAGTTCGTACATCTTCCGCTTCGTAAAACTTACGAAACACCTTCGTGATCATGGTGGATTTACCAGATCTGGCCACACCCTTGAGGAAGGGAATCACCTGCCAACCATCCATGTCACCTACGTTGAAGCACAGCCGTCCACCCACCACGTAGATCCACTTCGCCACCTCGGGGTCAAAACCTTGATAGTCCATGATCGACTGAAAGAAGGGTGTTGGAATATCATACCAATCCTCGAGGTGATCGTAGTCGTTAAACTCCTGATCAAAATACTTGCAGCTCACCACAGTCTGATCGAGATTCTTAAACTCGGGTGAATCGTACGTGTAAAATGCTGACTTGTACTTTTTATCCTCAGTTGACCACTCCTTCCCGATGAAAATACCATTGGAAAATGACCACACGTGNCGATTCTTGACAATATCAGGAAACTGCATGTCGTTACAATTCAGAAGATGATTGATGACATCTCTATGAGCAGTGCCTCTCGATGTCAGATTCTTCCACAGCTCAAACTCAACCTCCTTCTTACCTACACTGTATACAAATTCTTGAACAGTCATGATGGGTTTCCATGCACGGGTGGAACAGCCGGTGGGGGTCTTAATTTCCGTGCAGCACATACCCTTGTATCGACGAATATTCTTCACGTACAAGTGTCTGAGGATTTGTACAATGGCTTGTTGAAAGGGAGAAAGTTCTTCTGGTTTAGAGATGGTGGACAATCTGAATATAGAAGGATCCGATTCAGGGTTTATGGGGACATACATGGGATTATTGATTCGTTCATTAGTACGTTCTATGCGAAACACAATTTGCCAGGCATCATCCACCTGATCGATGAGCCTATTGACACGGACAGATATTTTTAAATCATTTTCATCATATTCATCGAGAATACCCAAGGTATCCGCTCGATGATACATCTCACACAGGCGATCTCTCATGCGAGTATACATACCACAGATTCGTTCAATGTCAACGGTACCCTTGGGGTAGCCATCTTCACCAATCTCATCCCGGGAGAAAAAGTTTTCGTATCCAATACGGTGAGACACATAAGCATTATCACGTTCGTTAATTTTCCAGGCGTTTTCTAATCGAATCAATAAATCCATAAGTTGTTCTTTGTCAAATGTTTGTATCTGGTTAGACCACATAGCGCTGTTTGCCTCGTCCCTGTTCGCTTGGTCATCGATGAAGTGCGTGGTCGCCATTTATATACTATACGACCCAAATTTTTAAGTCCTGTTCTGGAGATTGGACAACATTTTCACCAAAATTTTATTTTGCATCTCGAGCTGGCGACCGATGTTCACCAGGGCGGTACACACCGTGTCACCCTCCTCCGTCATGAGGGTAGAGCTGATCAGGGTTTCCATGTTGATCATCTCTTCATCATCTTGCTCATACTCCGTGAGATCCTCGTCAGATACTTCAGGGGAAATTTCTACTTCTTCAGGCTGGGACATATTTAAAGTAACCGGAGGAAAAAGTCGTC
>JGI26083J51738_10000476_pt1 | contig 21937 bp, 16 predicted proteins | sample SaaInl85LU_5_DNA_FD_51738 | JGI IMG/M metagenome (IMG submission 51738)
GAACGTCGAACTTCCAATGTCGAATAAAGCAAAGCCCGAGCAAACGCATTCAAAATTGGATATTGAACGTTCGACCTTGGACGTTCCACCCATTCGCATCGACAAATGGCTATGGGCGGTGCGCGTATACAAAACCCGCAGTGATGCCTCCGAGGCTTGTCGCGGCTCTGCCGTGCGCGTCAACAATGTCATCGCGAAGCCCTCCAATAAAGTCCGGATTGGCGACACAATCATTGCTCGCACCAAAGCGATCACCAAGACCCTCCATGTCGTTGGGCTCACTGAGAAACGAGTCGGTCCGCCACGAGTGCCAGAATTCTACGAAGACCGCACACCCGAAGCTGACTTTGAAGCTGCCCGCGAGAAACAAGCCAATGCACGCCTCGTCACACATAAAGGTGGTGGGCGCCCGACCAAAAAAAATCGTCGCGACATCGAAAAGTTACTCGGCTCGGAATAGAAATAGAGAGACAAGCATCCGATAAAAGAAGCCATTGTATGAATGCCATCCTTGTCATTCAGCTTTTATACTACATTCTAACAATATGGACTCCTGCGACACCCCCGCCTGCCAATCTGCCCGCGATATTTTTCACGAACTGGAAGAGCACTACGACGAGCATAACCTCTACTTTCAAACGATTGGATCCGTGCTCGAAGCGGCCAATGCACTTGACGTTCCACAGAAGCTGAAGCTCATTCTCACACAGCCGAAGAACGAAATAATGATTCACTACCCCGTCCAAATGGACGACGGATCATGGCGACTTTTCAAAGGTTATCGTGTGCAGCATAATAACGTCCTCGGACCCTACAAAGGCGGCATTCGTTTTCACCCTGAAGTCAAACTGGACGAGGTCAAAACACTCTCCTTACTGATGACAATGAAGTGCGCNCTCACACGCCTCCCTTACGGTGGCGCGAAGGGTGCACTGAGGGTCGACCCGCGCTCACTCAGTGCAAATGAACTACAACGTGTCACGCGNCGCCTCACCGCAGCCCTTGGTAATAACATCGGGCCCGACCACGACATCCCCGCACCCGATATCGGCACCAATGCTCAAGTCATGGCATGGATGGCCGACACCTACATCAATTTCTCTGACCACTCGAAAAAAGCCACCGCGCTCGGAGTCGTCACCGGTAAGCCGCTCGAATTTGGCGGATCCGAAGGCCGTGAAAAAGCCACAGGTCAAGGGCTCGTCTACGTGCTCGATGCGCTCCTACCAGGCATGCAAATGGATATCAGCCAACTCACCTACAGCCTGATTGGTTTCGGTAACGTCGGCTCATGGACCGCCCGTCTGCTCAAAGCGCGTGGCTCCAAATTGCTCACCGTAATGGATCATACCGGAGCGATTTACAATGCCGACGGCATCGATGCTGATGCGCTAGCCGAATACGTGCGAGCAACCGGCGGTGTGGCCAATTTCCAAGGCACTACTGCGATTTCCAACGAAGCCTTCTATAGCACTGAAGTCGACCTCTTCATCCCCGCCGCGCTTGAGCAAATGGTCGACCTCGAACACGCCGAACGCATGAACTGCAAAGTTTTGGTCGAAGCTGCCAACGCCCCCACAACGCCACGCGCCGAGCGCTATCTACTCGACAAAGGCGTGCAAATCCTGCCCGCAATTCTCTGTAACTCCGGCGGTGTCACCGTCAGCTATTTCGAATGGAAACAAAACCGCCAATCCGAAACCTGGGACGCGGAACTGATCGATGAAAAGCTAAAGAAAATCATGACCAGCGCCGCACAACGCGTGCTGAAGATGTCCGAGCGCCTCAATTGCAATATGCGCGTCGCCTCCTATGCCTCTGCAATCGAGCATATGGATAAAGTCTATAACGTCCGCGGAGTGTTTCCTTAAGCCTTAACCTTAACCAGTAGCGGCGCGCGTCCGTTCGCGCCACAGGTATGGCTCTGCTCTCGGGTCGAACTAACAACGAAATGGCGCGCAGGGACGCGCGCCGCTACGCCAAGAACTCAACTATGACCTTGTGCCCCTACCTTCCAGCACCGGAGACTACCATGTCGCACCGCTGTCTGACTGAGATTAACGCCAATGACACACCTGAGTCCTTCTATTTCAAAGCCCTTCAATACGGGCATTACCTTTGGCTCAATGGACACGCAGGACGTGCCATCCTCGCAATCACACGCGCACTCTACGCAAAGGTCCCGGCTAACACACCGATCCTCAACGAATGGCCGCTGCCCTATGCCGCACTCGCATGGATCATCAAGAATCACTCGAGTGATGACTTCCCCGGCAATCCGCGCATCAGTTTCCAACACCAAGCCACACGCTTAAAAGGCGAGCGCCAAGAGCTGCGCCGCGCACGGGCATGGGCCGTATGGGCGCTCATTTGTAAGGTGCGGCCTAGTTTACCTGCGGACGCTGCGCAAGTTTTTGACGAACCAACGATTCAGGACATTGAAGCGTTAGTTACTAAATGGGGGCACCCGGACGAGACGGCGCTCTGGATGGATGCACTGGATGATACGACGATTCCTCATTCGTAAGGCCCGAGCAAGCTCGGACGCCACGCATACCACTCGTTCATTCAGAATTAGACGTTCGATGTTGCTAGGTTTTTCAACTGTTTCCTGCTTTCCTTACCGCTTATTTCCAATCAAGTTTCATACATTATGAACTGGGAAAACTTCGCTGCCATGGATCCACATTTGCTTGTAGGTGTAGTCAACACCGAGATTCGCAACAATTGTAGCGACCTCGATGATCTCTGTTGCACGCACGACATAGAGGAACCGGAACTCGTCGCCCATCTAGCAAAAGCTGGCTACGACTACTTCCCTGAGCAAAAGAAGTTCAGGTAATCGAATTACTTAACTATTAACGTAGCCGAATCGGTCACGATTTGGCCAGTGCTTAGTCAGGCAAGAGTGCCTAACCTACCCACTAGTCTACAGCTGCCATCTCTTTATCGATTGTGGTTAGGCGATCTTGTTTCACCCCTAACTTCGGGATACAGGCTATCAATGCTTTCGTATATGGGTGCTGCGGGTTGTTTAGCACATCATTGACAGGGCCTTGCTCTACGATCTCTCCGCGATACATCACGATGACTTCATCAGCGAAGCCTTTGACGATACCAAAATTGTGCGTAATCAAAGCGATGCTCATTCCGAGTCGTTCGCGCAGGTCGCGTAGTAAGTCGATGATCTGCGCCTGTATCGTCACGTCGAGCGCAGTGGTCGGTTCGTCGGCAACAAGTAGCTTCGGCTCGCAGGCGAGCGCCATGGCGATCATCACACGTTGTTGCATACCACCACTCATTTCATGCGGGTAAGCTTTAAAGCGTTTCGCGGCATCGCGAATGCCCACGAGTTCGAGCAACTCAATGACCCGCGCTGTAACGTCGGAAATATCTGGGCGGTGCAGGCGCACAGCTTCAGCGATTTGATAGCCGACAGTGAACACTGGATTCAACGATGCGGATGCTTCTTGAAAAATGTAAGCAATGCCGCTGCCCCGAACATCTCGAATCGCTTTGCGCTCCATTTGAGTAATATCTTTGCCCTCAAAAAGTATTTGCCCGCTGACGGTGCAGGTCGGCGGCTCTGGCAAAAGACGCGTCAACGACAAGCAAGTTACACTTTTGCCACTCCCGCTCTCTCCTAATATCGCGACGGTCTTACCGTCGCTCTCGATAGAGAAATCAATACCCTTCACTACTTCGTTAGTTTGACCGCGTGAATGAAACGCAATGTGAAGATCGGATACTTTAAGGAGTTCGGGCATATTGAATTATGAAGGTGTAACAGATAATGGGTAATAAATAATGACTAGAATCACTCACTTTTCAAATCACGGCTCATCAAGGCCTGCAAAGCTGCGAGTGGGTTTTTGGCTTCGTAGCAGATGGCATAGATCTGTGAGAGAATTGGCGCATCGACGTCTTTCTCGACGCAGAGACGCTTCAGGCACTCGGTCGCTCGGTAACCTTCGACCACACTTTTCTGACCAGCAACAATCTCAGCGGGTGCTTCACCTTTGCCAACGCGCTCACCAAAGGTCCGATTGCGACTCCAGCTTCCAGAACAAGTCGCCACAAGGTCACCAAAGCCACTAAGCCCAAAGAAGGTTTCCTTTTGGCCGCCGAGCATAACGCCTAGCTTAACCAACTCATTGAGGCTGCGAGTGAGTAAGGCTGCCTTGGCGTTGTCGCCCAATTTCAAGCCATCGCAAAGACCAGAGGCAATTGCGTAAATATTCTTCAACGTGCCACCGAGTTCGGTGCCACGCACATCGCGAGAGAGATAAGCGCGCAGAGATTCGTTGCTAAATGCCCGTTGGTAACGATCCGCTTCAGCAAACTCAGCATCGACCGCGAACGAAACGGCGGTCGGATTCCCAGCAGCGACCTCGCCCGCAAAAGTGGGGCCCGATAAGACACCGCAAGCAATGCTTGGGAAAATCTCGTTTACGATTTCGGCTGGAGTCTTGAAAGTTTCTAGCTCCAGNCCCTTACACATGACGACGAATAGTTTCAGTTGCCACGCTTCGACGACGCCAGGGCGTAGACTCTCACAAAGTTCGCGCAGTGCCTTCGACGGACAGGCAAGAAAAACCACTTCAGCTTCCATTAGGACGGGCGCAATCTCACAGCCGATTTGAATTCGATGCGGCAATTTGTAGCCGGGTAGATAATCGGCATTTTCACGCGAGGAAGCAATCGCCAGTGCGTGCTCCATACGTCGCGGCACTAAAGTGACTGAGTGCCCGCAGCGATCGAGGTGTAGAGCCATTGCGGTGCCCCAAGCACCCGCTCCTAAAATACAACAGTTCATGATGGAAATTTACGATTACGCACATCGTCGGCATAGGCAGCAAAAGCGTTGCGTGCCGCCTCTCCAAGTTTAGCGTATTGTTTTACAAAGGTGGGAACATAGCCGGCATTCAAGCCTAGCAGGTCATTTGAGACTAAAATCTGCCCATCGCAGTCGACCCCACTGCCGATACCGATAAGTGGCACTTTTAAAGCGGCAGTAATCGCTGCAGTTGCAATGGCATCGGTCATTTCGCAGAGCACGGCAAAACAGTTGGCCGCCTCAAATGCTAAGGCGTCGGCAACGAGTTGCGCTTGCTCTGACTTCTTACGACCGAACTTGCGATAGCCACCAAGCTGATGAAAGTTTTGTGGGAGTAAACCAATATGGCCGAGCACGGGGATACCTGCACGTGTCAATCGTTCAAGCGTGGGGGCCATCGTGGCATCGCCTTCGATCTTAATTGCTTCTGCGCCGCCCTCTTGCATGAGACGGCGGCAGGCCTCCAGCAGCACGGTAAAATCGTCGTGAGCAATTGCAAAAGGCACATCCGCAACAAGTAAGGCTTTCGGCTTCGCACGAGCGACGGCTGCGGTGTGGTGCACCATCATATCCAGCGTCACAGGAACGGTGCTCTCAAAGCCCAATTGAGTGGTGCCTACCGAGTCTCCCACCAAAATTAGATCGACACCGGCGGCGTCAGCATAGCCTGCCATCGGTGCATCGTAGGCGGTAACAGCGACTATCGGCCGCTGCCCTTTTAGGCGAGTAATTGTTTGTGTCGTAATGCTCACAAGTCGTGAAGTTTGAGAATTAGAAATGAATCTGAAAAAAAGAATCTGTGTAAGCTTCTTCGGTTTGACAACTCTTAGTCTTCCTTCAATCAAGGTTATGAAATCCTTCGATGTTTAAATACTACTACAAGTGGCGCTACAATCGCGCACAACGAGCCAAATCCTTTAGGTTGCCCTCTCCGGCCAACCAAGATGGAAACAGCCGCGTGACCCTAGGTAGTTACTTAAACCAAACATCCGTGCGTGGACGCACCTTTGACCGTTTTGACCTTCCCATGAAACGGCGGCGCACGCTGCAATTCTTGCTAATGATCTTACTTCTCGCAGGGTNTTGCTGGTTGGTTTACGAAAGTATCAACGCACTCGCAATGTTGAGCCGATAGGCAGGTGAACTCNGNTGAATAAGGCACTCCCTTATTCTCACTCCTCGATCGCCTTGAAATCAAAAGAGTGTGTTTTAAGCACATAATCTCGGAAGGCATACCAGCTCTCCGTGACCTCACCCATTTGGTAGAGGATTTCTCCGCGCCAATAATAGATATTTATGGGCACATTATCCGCTTCCAATATCGCATCGGTCACTTCCAGGGCTCTTTCCAAATTATCGGACTTGAGATACACACTCAGTAGACGCGTCCCTTTTACAACGTCAGGTGACACCTTAAATTCGCGTGCAATACGTGTCAGTTCGGATGGCTCAAAGCTCTCATCTGATAATTGAGGAGCCGCCAAACCCTCACGTGCGACCTTTACCGCTTCTACGAAATGAGTGCGCTCTTTCATCAGTAAAGATTGAAGCCACCAACCATAGACCACGTCATCACCATGCGCATCCAGAAAGGCTGCCACAGTATCCAGATCACCATATTTCAACCAGTTTTCGATAAGTTTGAATCGCTGCTGAGGAGTGAATTGCTTCAACCCTGGGTCCGCCGACAAGTCTTTTTCGAACTCCTGATTGAATAATTCGGCTTCAAAATAACCAAATGCAATTGTTCTGTATTGAGTGTTTATATTGGAGAGCACGAGCATGGCATCCATCAGCCTGCGGTCTTCCAGACCAGCCTGCAGCATCGACTCATAGGTCTGAACTTTATCTTCCAACTCTCGTAAAAGGGCCTGCTCCCAAGCCATAACAGCGCGGTCCACATATCTTGGCAACCATGCGAATCCCTCTGCCACACAAAAGGCTCCTAAGGTCGGCTCCATAAATCGAGCTCGCTTGAAATCTTTGTCGACCATGGACACATCGGCCTTTAGTGCTAGGCCATACTCCGCTCGTTTAAAATAGACGCGCCACAAAGTCGGATTCCATGCCAATAGCTGATCCAAACTGTCAATCGCGCTCCCGTAATCCACCGCCTCGGCATGCTCACTCGCATTCTTTTCAAGGTGTAGAATCGCCGTGCTTGAATGAAAAGGAGCAGACGTGACTCCTGCCACGCCCCAAGCGAGGCCGAACACAATCAAACAGGCGCCGATAAAGCGCCAAAAACTTGGCCGGAGTGTCGCACAAGTTGACTTGCGTGCAGGCAAGGCAAATGCAGCAAGAAGTAATACGAAATAAATCGTTACAGGCTGATGCCAAGACACTTCCAGTAAACTCAATAATAAAAAAGTGATTACCGCGACCAGCGCAATAATTCGCAAGGAACCGATTCTGCCCAAGCTCAAGTCTCGGCAGCGCTTGAAATAGCAAAAAAGGATCATGAGCATACATACAAAGCCGACCACTCCGAGTTCAGCGAGCAATGAAAAGACCTCACTTTGAGCATTCTCAATCCTATCGGCACTCCTTGATTGATCGCGATATTGGGGAAAGACCGANTCAAAGGTNTGTATCCCATGACCCAAGATTGGAGCATCCAAAAACATCTGCATGGAATCGGCGTAAACCGATAGTCGTTCGGCCGACACAGCTATATTCCCTACAACNCGCTCCCGCGACTCTTCACTCCCGAACAGCCATAAGCACGAAGCAAGGATGACAATTAAGAATGAAGCTCTGAAAGAAATCGGCAGTGCCTTGGAGCGACACCGAATGCAATACCACAGAATGACACCAGCGANGTAAGCATACAAACCGATTATANATCCACTCATCACTAAGGCGATCGCACAGAGTAAACTACAAATCAGCCCAAATGCATGCATCAGACTGCGTAAGCGTAAGCCTTCGATCGCATACCCAAAACTGACGACACCACCGAGTGACAATAAACTACCTAGCTGCGCGCGATCATTAAACATGAATAAACGCACGCTGTAATAATGTCCCCAAACTACAAAAGCAGCAAACGTCGCCATCGCCAACGACACTGTGAAATAAAGGTATTTCCGGCCACGCGCATTCAACGCCCATCCCGAGCTTACATAAAACCAACAAATTCCAGCAATAACCAGGGAAGCCGCTTCAAAGCTCATCCAGGGGTGCACGCTTAATACCTTAGGCAGATCTATGCCAAAATCATTGACCGCTTGAATCCGCCAATCCGCAGTTGGCCAATAAAACTGAGGCACAAATGCGAATGCGATGCTCCCCAGAAAGCCTAGCACGCCATAATCAAACCACTTGCCGATACCATTTGCCGGTGGGCGGATACACAGCGCAAGTCCTGGCAGTATTAATGCGAAACTCAACGCCAACAGGCTCTGACCCATAAAAAACAAAACACAGGTGCCCAAAAATCCAAATAAGTAAGCTCTCCAAATGGGCTTCTCCCCCTTCGCTTCAGGTAAACGCAGCGTTGCACGGCTCCCTGTGGGAGGTGGCGCAAATGAGGAGCTGACTGGTTGACGGCTCGGTTTTGAAGCGCGTGATCGCGATGCTGGCTTACCGCCTTGCCTCCCGCGAGAGCGAGGGCGATTATTTGAGCCTGAATTCATACTAGATAACGTTCTAAAGTCGATCTAACCAATAGGACCCAGCAGCAGAATCAATAGCAGATACGTTGTAAAGTTACGAAATGCCAAGCATCGCAACCATCACCAATTGCAATATATATGAGTGACTCACTCTATTGTAAAAGACTTATAAACATGCTAAACTGTTCAGCGATTCGATATGCACCGACTTCTGACACGATACAGCAAATACATACCTCGCCATCTTCTGACAGCGGGGCTGCTCTGTGTGGCTGGAGTCAGCCAAGCCACATTTATCCATGCCGCCACCGCAGCAAGCCCCCATCAATCGAAAGTTGATGATAGCCACTACACTCCAATAAAATTAGCGCGCTGGCATCGAGGCGCATCCCTAGTGTTGACTCAAGGGGCAGATTTTCAACGTGTTACCATGTCAACAATAGCAAACTATGAAGCGTCTATTCTATTGAGTAGCAATTCGGCTCTGAGCTATAAGATCCAGTCTGGCACACATGATTTCATTATTGATCTCGGTAGCCCGCTGCCCGTTTCACGATTTTACCAAAACAATCAAAGCGCCGGCGGAGCGCTATCGCTACTTGCCTCAAATACATTGGAAGCGGTCGATAGCGAACAATGGATGCCGCTTTCAAAATCGGTTTCTTTCACCAGCGGCGTAATCCCCTCTGTGAGCTTTCCTGAAACCACAACTCGTTACATCCTAATTCGTTTCGACATCAAAAGCGAAGGCAGCATTGGTAACATCAGTGCCACTGGCTCTCTCAGCCGAACACAAGCTAGCATTTTTGAAGCGGCCCCCGTAAAAGCAAATTGAGCGCTCCAAGCTGCGAACAGACCTCATGTAGATTTTTCGATCGATGCCGACGCATGCATTGACCTTCTCCAGCAGTCGCTTAGCACTAGGAGTCCGATGCCTCTCGAGAAACACAGTAACCAGACAATAACCGGCGTGCTAGAGCGTATTATTTTCTTTAACGAAGAAAATGCCTACTGCGTCGCCGAAGTCGCTGTCGCCGAAGGCAAGCAACCAATCACGGTCCTCGGCAACCTGCCAGGCGTGCAATGTGGCGAGACGCTCAAGCTCAATGGCGAATGGACCCGCCACGCCACGCACGGCGATCAGTTCAAAATCGCCAACTTTAAATCGCAACTCCCCGCCTCCATTCACGGTATTCGCAAATACCTAGGCAGCGGCATGGTCCACGGAATCGGTAAATCCTACGCCAAGAAGATCGTCGATCATTTCGGAGCCGACACTCTACGCGTCATCAGCGAAGACTCCGGCCGCCTCCACGAAGTGCCAGGCATTGGCAAGAGTCGCGCCAAATCAATAAAAGCCGCATGGGAGGAACAAGCCGCCGTCCGCGATGTGATGATGTTCCTTCAAACTTATGGCGTCACGCCATCCCAATGCGTGCGTCTGGTTAAAAAATACGGCAGCGGCGCGAAGCGTATCCTACAAGACGAGCCCTACCGACTCGCAGAGGATATCGAACGCATCGGCTTCAAGACTGCGGATAAACTCGCCCTTAATCTCGGCTTTCCAACCAATTCCAAAGAGCGCGTCGACGCAGGCATCGTGCACACGATGCAAACACTCGAAGACGACGGCCACACCCTTGGCACCCAGCAAGCGATCACCGAGCATGCCCTACAGCTACTCGGCGTCGAACCACAGCTAATACAGGAGCGCATACGAGCACTCATAGAACGCGAAAAACTTTTTTCCGTCATTGCCTACGATGAAAAACAACAAGTCCTCGGCCCCGCCTGCCAGCGCCCCAAACTAGCTGGCGCAGAGAAACGTATCGCCGAGGCACTCCACCGGATCAACGATACCGCCTCAACAATACCTGCCATCAAGCTCGATGCCGCGATTGCATGGGCGCAAGACAAAGCAGGCTTCACCTTTGCCGAGCAACAGGCCGCCGCGCTCAAACAGGCTCTTAGCTCAAAAGTTGGGATCATTACAGGCGGCCCTGGCACAGGTAAAACAACGATTCTGCGCGCGGTCGTCGACATACTTCGCGCCAAACGAGCCCGCATCCAACTCGCCTCACCCACCGGCCGCGCCGCGCAACGCCTCGCCGAAGCCTCGGGGGCAAACGCCAGCACAATACACCGCCTATTAAAATACGATGGAGCCACGAGCACCTTTGTTTATAACGCCGACAATCCATTGCCTTGTGATCTACTGATCGTCGACGAGGCCAGCATGCTAGACACGCGTCTCGCCGACAGCCTTTTCCAAGCAATCCCAAGCGGCGCACACCTCCTACTTGTTGGCGATGCCGATCAGCTCCCTTCAGTTGGCTCAGGTAATGTCCTCGGCGATCTCATGGCAGCTCCACCCGCTCAAGTGACCCGCCTCGACACCATCTTTCGCCAAGGTGAAACCAGCGGCATTATCACCACCGCCCACGCAATTCTGAAAGGTGAATCCCACCCTGGAAAAACCATCACCAGTCTGCGTGACCTCGATGCCACCGACGACTTCACTTTCGTCGAAGTCGAAGATCCCGAGCAGTGCGCCAAAGCCATCTCGTATTTAACTCGTGAATACATTCCAAAGGCGCACAAATGCGATCCCGTCAAAGATCTCCAGGTGCTCTCTCCGATGCATCGTGGCACAGCTGGCATCAGCGCACTTAATGTCGAACTACAACAAGCCCTCAATAGTAAAGAGAAAGCACTCTCTCGCCTACGCTCTGATCCCGACTATGTGCCTGCGCGCCAATCACATTTCCGCGAAAAGACCCGCAAGCCACTCCCCGCAGAACTTGCCTATGGAGCCGTCACTTACCGTATCGGCGACAAAGTCATCCAGACGCGAAATAACTACGACAAAGGTATCTACAACGGTGACACTGGCATCATCACCGGCATCGCCCCAGACAGCTCAGGTATCACCGTAAACTTCTCAGACGATCCTGTCGAATACACCAAAGGCGAGCTCTCCGAAGTCCAACTCGCCTACGCGATCAGCATTCACAAAAGCCAAGGCAGTGAATACCCTGTAGTCGTGATTCCACTGTTAAAACAGCATTTTATGATGCTACAGCGCAACCTCGTCTACACTGGTATCACCCGCGCTAAGAGCAAAGTCTACCTCGTCGGTCAAACCGACGCCTACAGCATGGCCATCCGCAACAACGAGCAACAGGTGCGACGCACACACTTGCAAGCACGATTGAGAAATGAAAAACAATNAGTGAACACTTGTGCACTTTCCNTTTTTTATGTTTGTTCTGCCGCGTTCGCAATTTCCGTAGTTTCACTTTCCCTACACAATCGTGCCCAAAATCAAAGAATACATTCACCTGCGAGGCGTTCGCCAAAACAACCTAAAAGGTTTCGATCTCGACCTGCCGATTGGTCAGCTCACTGTCGTCACAGGCCTGAGTGGCGCGGGTAAATCCTCGCTCGTTTTCGAAACACTCCACGCCGAGGGGCAGCGCCGTTACGTAGAAACCTTCTCCCCCTACACGCGCCAATTCATGGATTTGCTCGATCGCCCCAANGTCGACAGTGTGGAAAACATCCGACCCTCCATCGCGATCCAGCAATCCAACACGGTCAAAACATCCCGCTCGACTGTCGGCACCATCACCGAGCTCGCCGATTACTTTAAAGTCTGGTTTGCCAATAGCGCCACGCTCTACGACCCCGCCACCGGCGAACCGATCACCGACGACAACCCCCAAAGCGCCTGGAAGGAGCTGATTGAGGTGCAGAAAGATCAAACCATTCTCATCACCTTCCCAGTTAGCAAACCGAAAAACCTCCAATGGAGCGAAATTCTCCAGCCACTCAGTTCTCAAGGATACAATCGTGTCTTAATCAACGGCGATGTCATAAGAATCGACAAGCTTCTCTCATCGAACTCCTCACTTTCCACTCTTCACTCATCACTCCTTGTTATTCAAGATCGTATCACGAGCCTAAACAACAAGGCACGAGCACGCAGCCTCGAAGCGCTCCAAACTGCCTTTAATTTCGGGCAAGGCCGAATTCAGATTTACGATACAGAAGGCGAACTCATTAAAGAGTTTATTCACGGGCTTCAATCCCCTGTGACAGGTGACACTTTTCGTCCCGCAGCTCCAGCAATGTTTTCGTTCAACTCACCCATCGGCGCCTGCGAGGAATGCCGCGGGTTTGGACGAGTCATCGAAATTGACTACCGTCTCGTCATCCCCGACCACAGCAAGTCGATCGACGATGGCGCCATCCGCGCCTTTCAAGGCGAAGTTTACAGTGAAAGCCTACGCGATCTTCAACGCGCCGCCAAGAAACACAAAGTCCGCACGAACATCCCATGGTCGAAGCTCAACAAGAAAGAGCTCAAATTCGTTATGGACGGCGAACCTAGCTACCAGCCCGACACTAACAAGTGGTATGGCATCCACCGCTTCTTCGACTGGCTAAACAGCAATCTTTATAAGATGCACGTCCGCGTCTTTCTATCAAAGTTCCGTAGCTACACAGAGTGCCCAAAATGCCACGGCGCACGCCTCCAACCAGAATCACTCCACTGGAAGTGGCAAGGCTACACCCTCCCCGAACTTTACCAGAAAAGCGTCGCTGAACTCCTAGAAATACTGGAGGGCGACGCTCCGTCGTCGCCGCATAGCCTACCAGACGGCCAAACAAAACAGCGGTTGCGACAGAGCGCAACCCTCCAAGCAACAACTCCAGACAACGACTCCGCACTTCAAGGCATCCTATCTCGCTTACATTTCCTCGACACTGTTGGTTTAAGCTATCTCACACTTGATCGCAGTTCACGCACGCTCTCTGGTGGAGAGACAATGCGCGTAAGTCTAACATCCTGCCTAGGATCGGCCCTCACCGACACCCTTTTCGTGCTCGATGAGCCCTCCGTCGGGCTCCACCCACGCGACATGGATCGACTCATTTCGATCCTTCGCCGCCTCACTGACCTAGGCAACACAGTGGTCGTCGTTGAGCACGACGAAGCCGTCATGCGCGCCGCAGACAACCTTATCGAGATCGGACCAGAGCCCGGAATCAATGGCGGACAGCTCGTCTTCCAAGGAGACTATAAACGTATCCTAAAATCAAATACACATACTGGACGCTTTCTCTCAGGACGCGAAGATATCGAAATACCTAAAGAACGCCGCCCTATTAATTCGACCTTCGATGTTCAAAGTTCGACGTTCGACGCCCCCCAACTCAGCATATACGGCGCTTCAAAACATAACCTCAAAGAGGTCGACATCCACATCCCCCAACAAAGCTTCGTCTGCCTAAGCGGAGTATCCGGCTCAGGCAAAAGCACGCTGTTAAATAACGTTATCTATCAAAACTTACTCGCTCAAAAAGGGCTCACAGTAGAAGAGCCCGCATCGATCAATGATATCGAATCAACCCTTCCATTATCAAATGCCGTGCTTGTGGACCAAAGTCCGATTAGTAAAACACCACGCGCGACCCCAGCCAGTTTCACTGGTGCATGGGACGAGATTCGCAAGGTCTTCACTCGGACCGAAGCCGCCAAGGCTCAGGGCGTGAAGCCAGGCTACTTCTCATATAATAGTAGCAGTGGACGTTGCCCAACATGTTCCGGCCTCGGCTACGAACGCATCGAAATGCAATTCGTCTCCGACCTCGACGTGCTCTGCGAGACCTGTGAAGGCCGCCGTTTCAAAGACGAAGTTCTAGAGATTAGTTACAACGACCGAAATATCGCCGACATACAGGAGATGGATGCTGCCGAAGCGCTCCGCTTCTTCAGCGACCACCCTAGAGTGATCAATACTTTGCAACCGCTTGTCGATGTCGGACTCGGTTACCTTAAACTCGGTCAACCGCTCAATACACTTTCCGGCGGCGAGTCCCAGCGCCTCAAACTGGTTCGCTACCTCGGAAAAGTTGCAGGTAAGTCAGGCCATACCCTCATCCTAATCGACGAGCCAACGACTGGCCTCCACCGCGCCGACATTAAGCGCCTAGTCGAAGTCTTACAAGAACTCGTCAAAGCGGGTCACTCCCTCATCGTTATCGAGCACAATTTAGACATACTCAAAGTCGCTGACTGGATTGTCGAGCTCGGCCCCGAAGCCGGTGCTAACGGCGGACAAATCATCGCCCAAGGCACCCCCGAGCAAATCGCCAAAGCCAAATGCGAAACCGCCAACTATCTTCGCGAAGCGCTGGGTGAACGTCCAATATCGAATAATCAAGAATTACTAGCTGCAGAGCCTAAAGGCACATACAATATTGCTGCGTCATCTCTGGCAGACCTCCGTCAAAATTCAAAGTTGAACATTGGGCGTTCGACGTCCCCCAATGCCCTCCATATACGCGGCGCTCGTCAGCACAACCTAAAAAGTATCAGCTGCGAAATTCCCCACGGTAAAACCACCGTTATCACCGGTGTTTCGGGTTCTGGAAAATCCTCACTCGCATTCGATATCATCTTTGCAGAAGGCCAACGTCGCTTCATGGAAAGCATGTCCGCCTACGCGCGCCAATTCGTAGAGCAAATGCCTCGGGCCGACGTCGACGAGCTCCACGGCATCGCGCCTACCGTAGCTATTGAGCAACGCGTCACCAAAGGCACCCGCAAATCTACCGTAGCTACCATCACTGAAGTCGCACAATACCTGCGCCTCATGTATGCCCGCATCGGTATCCAACATTCCCCTACAACAGGCGAAGCTGTCGTCAGCCAAAGCGAAGACGCATTGCTTAAACGTTTAAAGACGATCCTCGCAAATTCAAAATCGAAAAAGCTACACCTCGGTGCCCCACTCATTCGTGGACGCAAAGGCCACCACGAACCGCTCGCCAACTGGGCACGCGACCACGGCTACGAGCAACTCCGCATCGACGGATCACTCGTCCACCTCGACGACTTCCAAAAACTAGACCGCTACGTCGAACACGACATCGATCTGGTCGTTGCACACTTAACTGGAGGGCTGTGCTCCTTCACAGCCGCAAAGGGCAAGAACGGCGGCGATGACGGAGCATCGCCCTCCAAGCTCAAAGAAGCGCTAAAACTAGGCAAAGGCTCCGCATTCATCCTCACTCCCAAAGGCGAGGTCCTCTCTTGGCTTTCCACCAAGCGCACCGACCCCACCACTGGCGAAGCCTTCCCAGAGCTCGACCCCAAGCATTTCTCTTGGAACAGTCCACGCGGCTGGTGCCCCACCTGTCGCGGCTACGGACAGCTCTTTGATTGGACGGCCAAAGAAGACGATACAGACAACCCGCTCAAAGATCACCTCGATGGTTTAGAACACGGAGAGACTTGCCCCGAATGCAACGGCGCCCGCCTCAATGAACTNAGCCGCAACGTCAGGCTTCCGCTGAGGGAACATAGNGAACGCCGAACATCGAACGTCCAAGATCGAACGTCGAATAACAAACATCAGAGCCATTCAAAATTGGACGTTGGACGTTCGATGTTCGACGTTCCCTCCTCCGTTTCGTTACCCGAACTATTGACTCTAACACCCACCGAACTGATTCAAACACTCAAACAAGTCAAAACCACTGCAAGAACGAAACCGATTCTCGCTGAGCTCCTCCCCGAAATCGAAGAGCGCATGCGCTTCATGGAACGCGTCGGCCTCGGCTATCTGCAACTCAATCGCGCAACCGCCACCCTCTCCGGCGGCGAGGCGCAACGCATCCGACTCGCCGCACAACTCGGCTCCAACCTNTCCGGTGTGCTCTACGTTCTCGACGAGCCATCCATCGGGCTCCACGCACGTGANAACGCTAAGCTCCTCGAATCCCTCGAACAACTTCGCAACCGAGGCAACACCCTCGTCATCGTCGAACACAACGAGGCCACCATGCGCAAGGCCGACCAAATCATCGACCTCGGTCCACAGGCCGGCATCCACGGAGGCGAGATTGTCGCCAGTGGAAAAGTCAGCCAAATTAANAAGACCAAGCGCTCGCTGACCGGACAATACCTCCGCAAAGCCATGCCGCACCCACTCCGCGGCAACCATCGCAAACTCCCCGCCCCGTGGAGCCCANGCAAAAAGAAAGGTAACGAAAACTGGATCGCTCTCCAAGGTGCCGCCCTCAGAAATCTAAAAAACTTCGATGTCCAGATCCCAAAGCAACGCCTCACCGCAATCTGCGGCGTTTCCGGAGCCGGCAAAAGCACCCTGATTCGCGACTTATTGAAGCCTTTGGTTGAGGCAGCAATCGTGGAAAAATCAACTAAGCTCACTCCAAAAGACTTGGGCGCGAATGAACGTCGAACGTCGAATAAGAAAGAGAACGTATCCAACATTCAAAATTCAACGTTGGGCGTTGGACGTTCGACGTTCCCCTCCTTCAGATCACTATCGAATGCCGCAGGCATTCGTAAAGTGATCGAGGTGGACCACTCACCCATAGGTAAAACCACACGCTCCACACCCGCTACCTATATCGGTGCCTTCGATATCATCCGCGAAATCTATGCCAAACTCCCTGAGGCCAACATCCACGGCTACACCAAGAGCACCTTCTCCTTCAACACCAAGGGCGGTCGCTGCGAAACTTGTAAAGGCGCGGGCCGTGTGAAACTTGAGATGAACTTCATGCCCGACACCTTCGTAACTTGTGACGANTGCAACGGTCGCCGCTACGGAGCCGAGCTNGACGAGCTCCATTGGAATGGCAAAAGCATCGCCGATGTGCTGCAAATGAGCTTTGANGAAGCCGCCGAATTCTTCAGCTTCCATACCCAGCTCAGCAGCCTCATGCAACTCATGGTGGAAACAGGGCTCGGCTATATAGAACTCGGACAATATTCGCCCACACTTTCCGGCGGCGAAGCTCAACGTATGAAACTCGTCAGCGAGCTCGCCAAGGGCCAACCCTCCTTCAAGGAGCGCCAATATAATAAAGGCCAAGGCAACCTCTACATTCTAGAAGAACCGACTATCGGACTCCATCTCAGCGACGTCGAACGCCTCATCGAACTCCTCCACCGTCTCGTCGACAAAGGCCACACCGTCATCGTGATTGAGCACCACCTCGAAGTGATTAAGGATGCAGATTACATCATTGAGATCGGTCCCGACGGCGGCGACGCGGGAGGGCAGTTACTTTATCAAGGTGACCTTGCAAGCATCAGGAAAATCAAAGGCAGCGTGACAGCAAAGTTTCTCTAGCCAATCGCAGCCTCGGGTCGTAGAAACACCGGTTTCTCATCCGTTGAGCTTTCAGGGTCGTAGGCATAACCAGCGGTGGTGAACTCGAGTAAGTCGCTGGCTTTTTGTAAATCATTCTTCACGATAAAATCAGCCATCATACCACGTGCTTTTTTAGCGTAGAACGAGATGATTTTGAAAGTGCCCTTTTTTTCATCTTTGAATACGGGGCTGACTAAAGTGCCGCCGAGCTTAGACGAATTTACCGCGGAAAAGTATTCGTTCGAGGCTAAGTTTACGACGACCTCAGACTTCGACTTCTTGAGGTCTTTATTTAATAAGTCAGTGATCGTGTCACCCCAGAATTGATAGAGGTTTTTACCTCTGGCATTCTCGAGACCAGTGCCCATCTCAAGACGATACGGTTGCATCAAATCGAGCGGACGAAGCACCCCATAAAGCCCTGACAAAATCCGCACTTTGTCTTGAGCAGTGGCAAAGTCATCTGCCGACCAGTCAGCCAGCGTCATGCCTTGATAAACGTCGCCGGTAAATGCGAGTATCGCCTGGCGACTGTTCTTCTTGCTGAAAGACGGAGTGAAACTTTGAAAGCGCTCGTGATTGAGCAAAGCCAATTTATCGCTAATACCCATCAACCTGCCAATCTCTTCAGAGGACAGGCCTTTGAGCTGATCAATCAGCGCAGCAGTATCTGACTTCAGGCGAGGCTGGGTGGACCGCTCTACGAGAAGCGGTGATTCATAATCAAGTGACTTAGCTGGAGATAAAAGTGCGAACATCTAGGTAGGTAAAGGGATGAATGCACATGCTGCAACCGAGTGCTTAAAGAATTCGAAAATTAATCATGAATAAAAATTGCAATCCACCACAGTCCGCAGGCCCGACTCTACTATATGTGAATTGTATTTTCTGGATACCTATCCATAGCTTAGTGTCATGAAAATCGTTCGCCCTCGACCACTAGCTATACTTGCATCTCTGCTTTTGATGGGATGTGGACCCGAGCTAACAGCATCTCCCCTCGAAGTCACCACAAGACCAAAAGAACCACTCGCCCACTTACAAAATGAAGGCGACAGACTGCTATCGCTGCCTTCACTCACACGAGCATCGTCGACCACGCTAAATCGCTCAGAGAAACAGCCTCATTTAATCCAACCCGACTGGTCTTGCCCCAAACGCTGACCCGTTCGGGTAGCTCGCGCTGAAGTAGCTCGCCTGCTCTGAGGACGGTGAAGGGCGTTGGCTCGTTGCCCTCCTCTACCCCTGTTGGCCCGGTGTCGTCGAAGTCGGAGCCGAACGCGTTGTGGGGCTCGGGCTTGATGTGGTAATCGGGATCCGGCTCGGGACAGGTTTCGAGGAGTTCGAGGGGTGTTTCTGGGTGTAGGTTCATGCAGTGGTTCATGCGGTGGTTCTTGGGTTGGCCCGAAAGTCTCGGGCAGGCTTGGCTTGATCACATAGTGGCGTGGATCGAAATAGAAAATTGATTGCCGCTGGCTATTGCTGCGGCGAAGGCCTCCAGGCATACGGACGAGCTTACATTGGTCCCACAAGGTGTTGTCGGCACCACAGCGGCAGGCTTTGGCGAAGAATTCGCGCTGTTGGGCGTCGTCTAGCTAACGCACGTCGAACCAGCCATGGAGGGACTTGCCGCCGGAGTTGACCACCATGGTCAGCGGGGTGAACATGGAGTTCAGGTTAGTCACAATAGTGATCTGCTCGTCCACAGTGCCGTGATCGAACTCGACGATTTGATAGAGGCGGTGAGTTGTGGCGTTGCCATGGCAGCGATGCGAGACTTCGCCGTCCTGATTAAGGCCGGTCAGTGCCGTCATGGGATTGGGAACGATGAATTGAAAGTTGGCTTCTTTACCCCGCCAGTGCTCACGGGGTGCAGTGCGTGCGTCTGTCTTGCTAGTGGCTAGACAGAGGAGCGCATCCTCGGGGTATAGCTTATCGAGGACTTCGGCCGGATCGATTTTGAGCGGGTTGCAGTCGAAGCCGTGTCGGCCATGCAACATGGCCCCAAAAATAGCTTCGCGTTTCACGCAAATGATCCCCATTGAATTTTTGATTGCATTATGCAATTAATCAAACCTCTCGCAAAGGGAAATGGCACTATCTTACCAGGGATTGCAGTCATAGCTGGAGGGTTGCACTCCGTCGCAACCGTAGAGTATTCGGCAGTCACTCAAGTATCGGTGGCGATGACGAAGCATCGCCCTCCAAAATACAGTTATGCCACTTCCGGATTCCTCCTTACAGTAGTGCCATCCACGTAAAAGGGCTTGATAACTTCCATACTGCAAGCAAGTATAACGGTGGATGAAAAAAATTTCTAAAGATCAACGCTCGTCCTGCCCGATCGCTGGTGCACTCGACATCGTTGGCGACCGCTGGACGCTCCTCGTCATTCGCGACATGCTTTCGAACAAGCAACGATTCGATGATTTCTTGAAGTCACCAGAAGGCATCGCCACAAACATCCTATCTCAACGATTACGCTGGTTGGTCGAAAACGGCCTAGCCGAGCGTAAATCTGACCCCATGGATGGGCGAAAGGTGATTTATAGCCTAACCGAACGCGGTAAAAGCCTTAAGCCACTAATCGGGACAATTGCACAGTGGGGCCTCGACACCATTGCAGATGTGGCCATGGTTCCCGAACACCAAGAGGCAGAAGACACCCCTCAAACGACCGACGAGGAGACCTCTTCAGACCTCCACCTGGAGCACTTCGACTTCAACCGAATAGACCTCCTATAAGAGCTATGCTCCAGGAGACAACGATTTGCCTAAACCGCTGAATCNCCCGCACTAATTCATTTCATGCGTAGCTGTAATAACGCACACAGCTAGAGNGCTCTCGACTTGCCCACGCCCCCATATGATGGCACAATTCACTGAGTCAAGGGAGGCAAAATGANACACCCTCACAGTCAACAAGGCGCGAACAAACGTGNCATACCCCCNAAAGCCATCACTATACTGATAGCCTTTGCGCTCTTTTTTGGCATTCGGCAATACCTACCTCTGGGGGAACTTCCAGAGGGCTACGATGCACAGAGCGTGCGCACAGGTTTAGCCATACTGACTCTGGCTGCGGTTCTATGGCTCACCGAGTCACTGCCACTAGCAATCACCGCAATACTGATCCCCGTCATCGCTGCATTAACGAATACACTGGACGTCACGAAAAGCTTCTCAGGCTTCGCACATCCACTCATCTTTCTTTTCCTTGGCGGATTCGGCTTAGCCGCGGCCTTGTCCCATCAAAAACTAGACCAATGGCTCGCCCTAAAAATCCTCAGTATCGGGCATGGCAGNTTTCACCGGACAGCGATTTCCATCTTCTTAGTGTCGGCCATCCTCTCCATGTGGATTTCGAACACCGCAACCGTTGCCCTATTGCTACCAGTTGCGCTAGGTATCATCAATCAAATCGAAATACATTGTGNTGAAGCTCTGCGACGAAAATGCGCCCTCTTTCTACTTTTAGGCATCGCCTACTCCGCGAGTATTGGTGGCATCGGCACACTGATTGGCACACCACCCAATGCAATCGCCGCAGCGCAACTCAATATAAGCTTCACTGGATGGCTTAAGNTTGGGCTTCCAGCAGTCGCCCTACTCTTGCCCGCACTTTACTGGCTGCTACGCGTCTTCGCAAATCCTGGAGACGTCCCACATTTTTCAATAGAAACACGAGTCTTTCACTTTCAACCTGCTCAATATCTGACACTCACCATCTTCCTAGTCACCATAGGCGGATGGTTGTTTAGCGCTCAATTGTCTCAGTTTTTTGGCATCGATAAAGCATTTGATACACTTGTAGCTATTTGCTCATTACTGCTCCTAGCGAGTTGCCGTCTAGTCGATTGGAAAGACATTGATCACACAACCGACTGGGGAGTGCTCTTGCTTTTCGGCGGCGGCATCACTCTCAGCAAGATACTCGGAGTCACTGGAGCCAGCTGGTTTCTGGCGGACCGAGTGCAAGGCCTCATTCACACATGGCCCCCAATACTGATTATCGGCATCATTGTCACCTTCGTCATTTTTCTAACCGAGCTTTCCAGCAACACCGCAAGCGCGGCGCTTCTTGTGCCTATCTTTGCAGCAGTTGCAATTGATCAAGGCATCCCAACAACAGAACTCATTTTACCGCTCACGCTAGCAGCATCGTGTGCTTTCATGCTGCCAATCGCAACACCGCCGAATGCGATCGTCTTTAGCTCGGGGGAGATCCAACAACAGGACATGATACGAATTGGATTTGTTCTAAATATCAGTTTCGCCGTGCTCCTAAC
>JGI26083J51738_10000494_pt1 | contig 21458 bp, 18 predicted proteins | sample SaaInl85LU_5_DNA_FD_51738 | JGI IMG/M metagenome (IMG submission 51738)
GTCGCTGCCTTTCTTTAATTCTTGACCAAAATCAAGTAAACAAAACCTCATATCTACTGATATGAGGTTTTTTTGTTACTATTTAATTTATAATTGTTTTCCTATATTGACTATATATAGTTTATATCAAAAGAAACGCATCGTATAAGAAATACGATGCGTTTTTTAGTTTAAAAGGATTCTATATTTACATAGAAACTAAATCACCAGCAATATCTTTAGATGGTAATTCAGATTTTCCCATCAAAAATAAATCTACTTGTCTAGCAGCTTCTCTTCCTTCTGAAATTGCCCAAACAATTAAAGATTGTCCTCTTCTCATATCACCAGCAGTAAAGATATGCTTTACGTTGGTTTGGTATTTGCCATATTCAGCTACGTAGTTTGATCTTTGGTCTGTTCTAATCCCTAATTTATCAGCCAACGTTTCTTCAGGGCCAGTAAAACCAAGTGCCAATAAGGCTAAATCACAAGGCCATGTTTTTTCTGTCTCTGGAATCTCTATCAATTCAGGTCTTTTACCAGGTACCATTTTCCACTCTACCTTTACTGTTTTTAAAGCAATTAATTTTCCTTCTTTATTTTTTACGAATTCTTTTGTATTGATAAGCCAATTTCTCTCAACCCCTTCTTCATGAGACGAAGACGTTTTTAATTTTAAGGGCCAAAAAGGCCATGGTGTTTGTGGCGATCTTTCTCCTGGTGGTTTAGGCATTATTTCAAAGTTTACTACTGATTTTGCACCTTGTCTATTAGAAGTTCCGATACAGTCAGATCCAGTGTCACCACCACCAATTACAATNACATTTTTATCTGTAGCTACAATCTGATCNTTTACTTTTTTGTCTAATACTACCTTTGTTTGTTGGGTTAAAAATGTCATTGCCTGTACCACTCCATCCGCATCTATACCTTTTGTTGGTAAACTTCTAGTTTTAGTTGCCCCTCCACATAATACAATAGCATCAAAATTATCTAATTCTTCAACATCATAATTAACTCCTACGTTTGTATTTGTTCTGAAAAGAATTCCTTCTGCTTTTAATATTGCTATTCTTCTGTCTATAATATGTTTTTCCATTTTAAAATTTGGAATACCATATCTTAATAATCCTCCAACTTCATCGTGTCTTTCAAAAACTGTAACNGTATGACCTGCTCTATTTAATTGTTGTGCTGCAGCTAAACCTGCAGGACCAGACCCTATTATTGCAATTGTTTTATCCGTTCTAGTTTTAGGAAGCTGTGGTTTTATCCAACCTTCTTTAAACGCTCGTTCAACAATATTTTTTTCAATATTCTCTATAGATACGGGGTCTTCAATAATTCCTAAAACACATGCTTGTTCGCAAGGTGCAGGGCATAATCTACCTGTAAATTCTGGAAAATTATTAGTAGAATGTAAAATCCAAGAAGCTTTTTTCCATTCTCCTTGGTGAACCATATGATTAAAATCTGGGATTAGATTTCCTAAAGGACACCCACTATGACAAAATGGTATTCCACAATCCATACATCGAGATCCCTGTTTTGTGATCTGTTTATCTGTTAAAGGAACTGTAAACTCATTATAATGTTTTACACGATCCATGACAGATTTGTATGTTTCATCTTGTCTTTCTATTTCTTTAAATCCTGTTACTTTTCCCATGACATTATGCTGTTGTTAGTTCTTCGAACATTGGTTCTTCTGTTTCTAAACGTTCTAAAGCACGTTTATATTCAATTGGCATTACCTTAACAAATTTTGTTAAGCTATTGTCCCAGTCCGTTAATAATTCCGTTGCTTTTTTACTGTTCGTGTATGCAAGGTGTTTTTCGATATTCGATTTTAATGCTGCTGCATTTTCTTCTGAAATGTTTTCAAATTCGATGGTTTCAGTATTACATAATCCATTTTTGAAATTACCTTCTGGATCATAAACATAAGCAATACCACCACTCATTCCAGCCGCAAAGTTTCTACCGGTTTTTCCTAAAACAATGATTTCACCTCCTGTCATATACTCACAACAATGATCACCCACTCCTTCTACCACTGCAGTTGCTCCTGAATTTCTTACGGCAAAACGTTCTCCTGCAATACCATTAATATATGCCTGACCGTTTACTGCGCCAAAAAGACAAACATTACCAACTATAATGTTATCTTCTGCAATAAAATCTGCAGAAGNGGGTTTTTTAATAATTAATTTAGCCCCAGATAATCCTTTACCTAAATAATCGTTCGTATTCCCTTCTAATGTAAAGGTTAGACCATGAGCACCAAAAGCTCCAAAACTTTGACCTGCAGAACCTGAAAAGTTTAAATTTAAAGTATCTTCAGGTAACCCTAAATGACCATATATCTTAGAGATCTCGTTACTAACTATAGCTCCAACGGTTCTATTTGTATTTTTAATTTTATAGGCTAAACTCATTTTTTCTTTACGATACATCGCTCTATGAGAGTCTTTTAGTATCGTAAAGTCTAATACATGATCTATATTATGATCTTGTTTTTCTGTATTATGCACAGTCATTTTTCTATACGAGTCAGGTCTATATAATATGCTAGATAGATCTAAACCTTTTGCTTTGTAGTGTCTTATTGCTTTATTAGCATTGATTTTATGGGTTTGACCCACCATCTCAGACAATGTTCTAAATCCTAATTGTGCCATAATACCTCTTAACTCTTCTGCGATATAATAGAAAAAGTTAATGACGTGTTCTGGTGTTCCTTTAAAGTTTTTTCTAAGGTCTTTGTCTTGAGTTGCAATTCCGACAGGACAAGTATTTAAATGACATTTTCGCATCATAATACATCCAGAAGCCACAAGAGGCGCCGTTGCAAAACCAAATTCTTCTGCGCCAAGTAGTGCTGCTATTGCTACATCTCTACCTGTTTTTAATTGACCATCACACTCTACTACAATTCTACTTCGTAAACTATTCATTACTAAAGTTTGTTGTGCTTCAGCCAATCCAAGTTCCCAAGGTAAACCTGCGTGCTTTAATGAAGTTAGTGGTGATGCACCAGTACCACCATCATAACCCGATATTAAGACTACATCTGCTTTTGCTTTTGCAACACCAGCTGCAATGGTCCCTACACCCACTTCAGAAACAAGTTTTACATTAATACGTGCTTCTCTATTTGCATTTTTTAAATCAAAAATAAGTTGAGCTAGATCTTCTATAGAGTAAATATCATGGTGTGGTGGGGGAGAGATTAAACCAACAAAAGGAGTTGAATTTCTTGCATTGGCAATCCATGGTAATACTTTGTAACCAGGCAATTGACCACCCTCTCCAGGTTTGGCACCTTGTGCCATTTTTATTTGAATTTCTTTGGCATTTGTTAAATAATGCGAGGTAACTCCAAATCTACCTGAAGCAACTTGCTTTATGGCAGAATTTCTACTGTCACCATTACTATCTTTTTGAAAACGCTTTCTATCTTCTCCACCTTCACCAGAATTTGATTTTCCTCCAATCCTGTTCATTGCAATGGCTAAATTTTCGTGTGCTTCTTTAGAGATGGATCCGTAAGACATTGCCCCTGTTTTAAATCGCTTTACAATTTCTGTCCAAGGTTCTACTTCGTCTAATGGAATTGGATCTAAGTTGTCAAATTCGAACAGCCCTCTAATGGTCATTAAACTCTCTGCTTGTTCATTGATTGCTTTCGCATAAACATCGTAGCTTTTTTGATCGCTTAAACGCACAGCTTGTTGCAATTTAGAAACTGTAGTAGGGTTAAATAAATGGCGTTCTCCATTTCTTCTCCATCTATAATCTCCTCCAATATTTAAGCCTAAATTTTTATCAATTTGATTGTCTGGGTAGGCTTGTTTATAACGTTGATCAATTTCTTTTTCGATTTCATATAAGCCAATACCTTCAATTCTTGAAGCGGTATATGGAAAGTATTTTTCTACAAATTGTGAGTTAAATCCAACAATTTCGAAAATCTGAGAACCTCTATATGAATGCAATGTAGAAATTCCGATTTTATTCATCACTTTCAGCAACCCTTTACCAATAGCAGTATTAAAATTATCAACTGCTTCTTGTTCATCCATATCCGTGATAAAGCCCTCTTTAACTTGCATTCTAATGATTTCATTTACCATATATGGATTTATAGCACTTGCGCCATAACCAAATAAAGTTGCAAAATGATGGGGTTCACGTGGTTCTGCAGATTCTATAATAATATCAAAGTAAGAACGTTTACGCAACCTGTTTAATTGATGGTTTACAAAAGAGCAAGCCAATAAAGCAGGTATAGGAGCCAAGTCTTGATTAACCCCTCTGTCTGAAAGAATNATGATGTTTTTCTTAGCATCTAGGGCTTTTTCTACTTGAGTAATTACATTTTCTAGTGCATTTTCCAATCCGTTTAACCCCTCTTTTTTAGGGTAAAGAATNTGAATTGTTGCTGCACTAAAACTTTCGATGTCTATGGTTCTGATTTTTTCTAAATCGGCATTAGAAATTACTGGATTCTGAATTCTTAATTTTCTACATTGTNGTTCAGTAATGCTAAATATATTTNTATCTTTACCTAAGTTTAGACTAATATCTGTAACTATATTTTCTCGAATACCATCTAATGGCGGATTGGTGACTTGTGCAAATAATTGTTTAAAGTAGTTCGAGATTAATTGAGGCCTGTCTGATAAAACAGCAAGTGGAGTATCTATTCCCATAGAGCCTAGTGCCTCTTTACCCACTTGTGCCATTGGGGTGATTACCTCTTGTATGTCTTCGAAAGTATAGTTAAATAGACGTTGTCTTGTTTTTATATCGATTGTTTCAATAGGACAGGTTTGGTTGCTATAAGGCACATCTTTTAAATGCAAACGTGTTTTTTCTAACCATTCTTGGTAAGGTCTTTCGCCAACAATTTTACTTTTAATTTCTTTGTCCTCTATAATTCTTCCTTCATTCATGTCTACCAAGAACATTTTTCCTGGTTCTAATCGTCCATGTTTTGCAATATCTGAAGGATCTATATCTACAACACCAATTTCTGAAGACATGATTAATTTACCACTTTTGGTAACCGTATATCTAGAGGGTCTTAATCCATTTCTATCTAGTAAAGCACCAATATAATCTCCGTCTGTAAAAGGCACAGAGGCTGGGCCATCCCAGGGCTCCATGATACAAGCATTGTATTCATAGAACGCTTTGCGCTCTTTAGACATGGTTGCATGCTTTTCCCAAGCTTCAGGAATCATCATCATCATAATTTCTGGTAGCGATCTTCCAGTATGTGTGAGTAATTCTACTACCATATCCATAGAAGCAGAATCGGATTTACCAGGCAATATAATTGGAAATAATTTATCAATTTGAGGTCCAAAGACATCACTTTTCATGATTTCTTCTCGAACACGCATTCTACTCACATTACCTCTTAGGGTATTGATTTCCCCATTTTGGCACATGTGTCTAAAGGGTTGTGCAAGTTCCCATGTTGGCATGGTGTTGGTAGAAAAACGTTGGTGCACTAATGCCAAACGAGTTACTAAGTCTATTTCTTGTAAATCTTTGTAGTAGTGGCCTATGTCTTCTGGAATAATGATTCCTTTATAGATTATGGTGGTTATGGATAAACTTGGAACGTAAAAATACTGACTTTCAGAAATTTTAGAATTACGGATGCCATGCTCGGCTATTTTTCTTGCAGCATATAATTTTGCTTTAAAAGTAGCTTCATCAATATCTTTTGGTTTTTCTACAAATATTTGCTCTATATTAGGCTCTGAAGCCTTTGCGATTTCACCCAATTGGGTACTGTCTACAGGCACTATTCTCCAGCCAATGACAGATAGTCCTTGTTCTTCTATTTCTTGCTCGAACGTTGTTTTACAGAATTGATATTGATTGGAAATTTTAGGAAGAAAAACCATTCCAACTGCATAATTTCGTTGTTTTGGAAGCGTAAAATCGCAAACCCTTACAAAATATTCATGCGGAATGTCTATTAATAATCCAGCACCATCTCCGGTTTTACCGTCTGCACTGATACCTCCTCTATGTTCTAGTTTTACTAGTATTTCTAAGGCATCGTGAATAATTTGATTTGTCTTTTCACCATTCAAATTACATATAAAACCAGCACCACAATTTTCGTGTTCAAATTCGGGTAAATAAAGTCCTTGTTTCTCCATATCAAATTAAATTAAGTGTACAAATTTATGCATTTTGTTAGCAATAATTTAAGGATATGAGGATTTAGTTGTAATTTTTATGGCGAAAATAAAATTACGATATTAAAAATGTAGTTATTGTAATTTACATCAATCAAATTTAAGATATTCATAAAAATCAAAAAAAAGGCTTTACACACACTGTGTAAAGCCTTTTTTGTAGTAAATTAAGAAATTAATCTTCGTTTAATCTAAAATCGGAATACGCATCCATACCATGTTCGTGAACATCTAGCCCTTCTAATTCTTCTTTTTCACTTACTCTAATTCCCACTACTTTCTTTAATGTAAAAATAATTAAGAAAGACGTTGTTAAACAAAAAGCAGCATAACAAGCCACACCTGTTAACTGTATTAAGAATGTATGTTCTGGGTTTGTAGAAAAAATTCCAACAGCTAAAGTTCCCCAAATACCACAAATTAAATGAACGGCAATTGCACCNACAGGATCATCTAATTTTATAGTGTCTACAAAAGCAACTGCAAAAACAATTAATGCACCAGCAATACCTCCAATAATAATAGCACTTTCTGGGGTCATAACATCAGCCCCAGCAGTAATACCTACTAAACCACCTAGTATACCATTTAAAAACATGGTAAGGTCTAAGTTCTTGTATTTTAAGAAAGATACAAACGCAGCAACAACTCCACCAGCAGCGGCAGCCAAACAGGTAGTTACTAATGTTAAAGAGGTAAGTTCTGGGTCTGCAGAGAGTACAGAACCTCCGTTAAAACCAAACCATCCTAACCATAAAACTAATACACCAGCTGTAGCTAAAGGGATGTTGTGTCCTGGAATTGCTTGTGGCTTCCCATTTTTAAATTTTCCAATTCTAGCTCCTAGCAACCAAACAGCAACTAAGGCAGCCCATCCCCCTACAGAGTGTACAAGGGTAGATCCTGCAAAGTCATAAAATCCAAGTTGGTCTAAAAATCCACCACCCCATTTCCAAGACCCAGCAATAGGGTATACTAGACCAACATAAATAACTGTGAATATCATAAATGGACCAATTTTCATACGTTCGGCAACGGCACCAGATACGATTGTAGCAGCAGTTGCAGCAAACATTCCTTGAAATAAGAAGTCTGTCCACCAAGTATACCCACCATCGGCATATGCTGTTGTCATTCCATTTTCTGGTGCTGCAATTCCAAAGCCAGCAAAGTCTAAGAAGCCAGCAGAACCTTCAGCGAAACCAGGGTACATTAGGTTAAATCCGCCGATGTAATAAAGTAATAAACCGACAGTAATGATGAATATATTTTTAAATAATATGTTAATTGTATTTTTTTGTCTTGTTAATCCTATTTCTAAAAATGCAAATCCTGTATGCATAAAGAAAACTAGAGCTGTACAGATCATCATCCATACATTATTTGCTGTAAATAATCCTTCCATTTTGTTTTATTTTGATATTTTTTTTAATGTTTCTCCACCTTTTTCACCCGTTCTAATTCTGTATGCTTCTGAGATATCTGACACAAATATTTTTCCGTCTCCAACTTCACCAGTAGCAGCAGATTTTAATAGTGCATTGATTGTAATTTCTTCAAAATCATCGTTTACGACAATAGAAAGGTATCTTCTTTGAATATCGCTAGTACTGTAGCTAACTCCTCTATAGACGTGTGCTTCTTTTTCATTTCCTAAACCGGTTACATCCCAGTATGAAAAAAAGTTAACATCAACTTCATGCAACGCCTCTTTAACGGCTTTGAATTTTGATTTTCTAATAATTGCTTCAATTTTTTTCATTGTGTTTGATTTATTATTAATTTTTTTGTTTAAAAAGCATATACTGCAGCCAAGGCAAATGAACTTAATGCTTTATCTCCAACAAAAGCAGCTTCTGAAGCAGAGTCTAATCTAAGTTCAGGGATTATGGTTAATGAACCAATCGTGTAGTTTCCTGTTAACGTAGTAGCAAATACTGAAGAATCTGCGACTCCTGTACCAATAGCGCCAAAGTCTCCATCCTCTACAAAATATTCAGTTCTTAAACCAATTTTAAAAGCATCAGATGTAGCAATCTGTGGGTATAATGCAGCTCCATAAAATCCAGGAGCATCATCTCCAGAGAAATAGGCAGCGTTTACGCCTAGAAAGAATGTGTCAGAGAGGTCAAAACCTCCTGTAAAGTCTATTTCATAAGCACCTTGGTCGTATAAAAAGTTTACAAACTGTCCAGAAAAGCCCAATTGTGCTCCAAATGCATAACTTCCGTTTGGATTGTATTCAGTAGCATCAGTAGGATTCATAACAGCTAACATTAAAGAAGTATCACCTCCTAAATCGAAGTCTGCTTTAATTCCTGTATGACTAAAAGGTCCGTAAGAAAATAAATACGAAGTACTGTAGTTAAAATTGGCAGTTGGAGAAATTACCTCATATCCTAAAAAGGTATTAAAGTTACCAATGGTTAAGGTTACCTTATCGCTTACTTTCCAATAGGCATAAAGTTGGTTTACGATAGAAGAGGAGTTGCCCACTGAATTAAATACAGCATCTGCACCTCTTGGTCCATACACCATATCTGCAACAAAACCTACTTTTTCTCCTTCATAGCCTGCAATTAAATTGATCATTCCAAGCGCAAATCCAGGATTATTTGCAAAAGAACTTCCAGGTGCCGTATCAAAATTGCCCCCACTGATGTTCCCTCTAAAATACGTATCTATGCTTCCGCTTAACGTAAATGTTTTTGTTTCCTTTTCTTGTGCATTGGTTAAAAAACTTGAAACCAATACTAGTGTAAAAATAATTTTTTTCATGATAATGTTCTTTTAGTTTTTATTTTGTTGAACGGTGTAAATGTATAGATTAATATTTATATTTTAAGGGGGTGTGTTTTAAAATAGGTATATTTTAATATATATACCCTCAAAAAAAAGGGGGTTATATTTTTATAAATACATTTTAATGGTTTTTTAGGGGTCGGATTATGAGGTTTATAAAAAAATGGATAAAAATTTTAGGATATTCATAAAAATGCACTTTTTATAAAAAAAATGTAATTATTGTACTTTTACACCTATGAAATATGTAAAAAGTTATCTAATTTCTTTAGAATTTCTTGGTTTCCGTTTTTCAGGTTGGCAAAAACAGACCAATGCAAAAACCTTGCATGACATGGTAGATAAAAGTTTGTCTTTTGTAATACAAACCGCTGATTATAAGACCATAGGTGTTGGTAGGACAGACGCAAAAGTATCTGCAACAGGGTATGTTTTTCAGTTATTTGTAACTAAGGCGCTTTCTGAAAAGGAGTTTTTACCAGCGCTAAATGCTAATTTTCCTCCAGATTTTAGAGCAAAATCATTCGTAGAAGTGGCGTTAACTTTTACTATTATTAATGCGCCTAAGGTAAAAGAGTATCATTATTATTTTTCATTTGGTATAGAGAATCATCCGTTTGCTGCTCCTTTTATGGTGAATCTCGCCACTAATTTAGACATTGCCCAAATGCAAAAAGGCGCCAAGCTTTTTGAAGGCACCCATTATTTCCATAAATACTGTACCAAACCCTCTGAAAAAACTATTTTTAAACGCACGATTGAGTGTTGTGAAATTGTAGAGAATACCCTATTGACGGCTAGTTTTTTTCCAAAGCAGTCTTATGTATTGCGTGTAAAAGGAAAAGGATTTTTAAGATATCAAATTCGATTGATGATGGCTGCTTTGGTTGAGCTGGGTAAAGGAAATCTTTCTTTGTCTGCTATTGAAAACTCTTTGAAAGAGGATAATGACCGACAGTACCTCAAAACGATTTCTCCAGGATCTGGATTGCAACTCTATAAGGTTGATTTCGAAGGACTACATTAATAGGAATAGCACACAAAGAATTTTAGCATTTGTTTGGGCTTTTTTTCTTTTGAAAAAAGCGAATGCCTTTCGACTTTGCTTAAGAGACACTTCAAGTCTGACCAGAAAGGTTGTGTAAAAAAAAATCCACCTTCGTATAAAGATGGATTTTTGATATCTATATGATGTATGAATTATCCTTTGATAACCCCTCTAGAAATTACAATTTTCTGAATTTCAGAGGTACCTTCATAAATCTGAGTAATTTTTGCATCACGCATTAAGCGTTCTACGTGATATTCTTTTACAAATCCATTTCCACCATGAATTTGAACAGCTTCTACGGTTTGTTCCATAGCCACTTTAGACGCGTACAATTTTGCCATTGCAGAAGCCATGTCATAATTTTCGTTACGGTCTTTTTGCCAAGCCGCTTTCATGACTAACATTCGTGCTGCTTCAATTTCTGTATACATGTCTGCCAATTTAAAAGCAATGGCTTGATGATTGCATATTTCTGTACCAAAAGCTTTACGTTCTTTGGAATATTTTAACGCTAGTTCATACGCTCCAGAAGCGATACCTAAGGCTTGGGCAGCAATACCAATTCTACCACCAGAAAGTGTTTTCATGGCGAATTTAAACCCAAAGCCGTCTTCACCAATCCTATTTTCTTTAGGCACTTTAACATCATTAAATTGTAGGGTATGTGTGTCTGATCCGCGAATTCCTAATTTATCTTCTTTAGGGCCAATATGAAAACCTTCCATGCCTTTTTCTACGATAAATGCGTTGATTCCTCTGTGTCGTTTTTCTCTATCGGTTTGTGCAATTACAAGATAAACATCAGAACGACCACCATTGGTAATCCAGTTTTTGGTTCCGTTAATTACATAATGATCTCCTTTATCAATAGCTGTAGTAGCTTGTGAGGTTGCATCAGAACCTGCCTCTGGTTCAGACAAGCAGAATGCGCCAATTTGCGCTCCAGTTGCCAATGGAGTCAGGTACTTCTCTTTTTGTGCTTCAGTACCATACGCCTCTAAACCATANCATACTAACGAATTATTTACAGAAACCATAACAGAAGCAGAAGCATCTATTTTAGACAATTCTTCCATAACCAATACGTAAGAAATGGTGTCCATACCACTACCTCCATATTTAGGATCCACCATAATTCCCATAAAACCAAGATCGCCCATTTTGCGAACCAATTCTTGGGGGAATTCTTGNNTGTTATCTCTTTCAATAACACCAGGTAGTAATTCCGTTTGTGCAAAATCTCTTGCAGCATCTCGAATCATTACATGTTCTTCAGTTAGATTAAAATCCATTGTATATTTTTATTAAATTGATAATTTTGGACTGCAAATATATCNATTTCGTAACATATTTTCAGTAGACTTTTATTATTTTTACAGATATGATTAATACGTATGTTTATNCAATCGGAGTCATGTCTGGCACTTCGTTGGATGGTTTGGATTTGGTGTATGTAAAATTTGAAACGCAAACACCTAGTAATTTTCAAATAATTCACGCANAAACCACCCCTTATAGTAAAGAGTGGATGNTTCTTTTAAAGAATGCAATACATAGCAGTCCAAAGGAGATCAAAAAGTTAGATTTTTCTTATGGTGCTTATCTAGGAACGCAAATCAATCAATTTATTGCAGATTACGGTATTACAAAGGTAGATTTTATTGCTTCTCATGGGCATACTGTANTGCATCAACCAGAAAAAGGAATTACAGTTCAGGTAGGTTGTGGAGCTGAAATTGCAAAACAAACTTCGTTAAAAGTAGTGTATGATTTTAGAACACAAGATGTGCAACTGGGTGGGCAAGGTGCACCATTGGTACCTATTGGAGATCACGTACTGTTTCAAGATTATGAGTATTGCTTGAACCTAGGTGGCTTTTCTAACATTTCGTTTGTTGCCAATAACCAACGCGTTGCTTTTGATATTTGCCCTGTAAATATTGTGTTGAATCATTATGTGAATACACTTGGATTGCCCTATGATAGTGAGGGAAAGTTGGCTNCCAGTGGGACTATAAATTACCCGTTGCTAGAGGCTTTGAATGCCTTGGATTATTATCAAAAAAATCCGCCAAAATCATTGGGATTAGAGTGGGTGCAGGCGTTTGTTTTTCCTTTGATTGATGCTTACGAGAACGATGTTGCAATAGTGTTAAGAACTTTTTTAGAGCATATTGCCATTCAGATTGGAAAAATTATTTTTAAAAGTGAGGCTGTTTTGGTGACAGGAGGGGGTGCGTTTAATACATTTTTGTTAGAAAGAATTGAGTTTTTTGCTGAAAATACCATTCCTTTGGTTTCTGATGAATTGATTAATTTTAAGGAAGCTTTGGTGTTTTCTTTTCTGGGGTTGTTAAAAATAAACGGAAAAATTAATTGTTTAAAATCCGTTACAGGTGCTCAAAAAAACCATTCTTCAGGCAGCATTGTTTCTCCTTAAATTTTTAGGATTCTTTTCGATTATTTATTTTAAAAATCATTTTTTTTACAGTAAGTTTGTCTGCAGAACATTCGTTAGTTATTAATTCTTAAAACCGTGTAAGCGATGCGTCAACTTTAACTTTACCAGTCTATATTTATTTTAGTAAACACTGTATTTTAAAACAAAAAGTTAAAAAGAATCAAAACATAGTATACATGAAAGAATTATTAAAAATTTATGAAAATAAAGCGCCAGAAATCGTTTTTAATTGGAAAGACTCCGAAACGGAAGCAGAAGGTTGGACGGTAATTAACTCGTTACGAGGAGGTGCAGCAGGGGGTGGAACAAGAATGCGAAAAGGACTGGATATGAACGAGGTACTTTCTTTGGCAAAAACCATGGAAGTAAAATTTACTGTTTCAGGGCCAGCTATTGGTGGTGCAAAGTCCGGGATTAATTTCGATCCTCAAGACCCTAGAAAAAAAGGNGTATTAGAACGTTGGTATAACGTTGTGGCTCCCTTGTTAAAGAGCTACTATGGAACCGGAGGCGATTTAAATGTAGACGAAATTCACGAAGTAATTCCCATTACCGAAGAAAGTGGTGTTTGGCATCCGCAAGAAGGTGTTTTTAACGGACACTTTAAGCCAACAGAAGCAGACAAAATCAATCGAATTGGTCAATTGCGTTTAGGCGTTATTAAAGTCATAGAAAGCAAAACACTTTCTCCAGATATCAGCAGAAAATATTCAGTAGCAGACATGATTACAGGGTATGGTGTTGCCATCGCTGTACAGCATTATTATACCATTTACGGAGGCAGTATAAAGGGCAAAAAAGCAGTAGTACAAGGGTTTGGTAACGTGGGTGCAGCAGCAGCCTATTACCTGGCAGAAATGGGGGCTAAAATAGTTGGAATTATTGATAGAGAAGGTGGTGTAATAAACGAAGATGGTTTTTCATTTGAAGAAATCAAAGCATTTTTCTTAGCCAAAAAAGGCAATACGCTTGTTGCAGAGTACATGATCCCATTCGATGAGATTAATGAAAAGATTTGGAATTTGCCTTGCGAAATATTTGCGCCATGTGCAGCATCGAGGTTAATTACTCAAACGCAGATTAATCAGATGATTGGTTCTGGGCTAGAGGTTGTTTCTTGTGGGGCTAACGTGCCTTTTGCAGACAAAGAAATCTTTTTTGGTTCTATTATGGAGAATACCGACAAGCAAGTAAGTTTAATTCCAGATTTTATTAGCAACTGTGGTATGGCTAGAGTGTTTGCTTATTTTATGGAGCGAAGAGTTGAAATGACAGACGAGGCAATTTTTGCAGATACTTCTGAGATCATTAAAAAAGCGCTTGAAAAAACCTACGCAAAAAACAGTCAAAAAACAAAAATTAGTGAAACAGCGTTTGAAATAGCGCTACAACAATTAATATAAAATACAGATTATGTTTAAAAATTTTTTAGGGAACAGTCCTAAGTGGTTTAAGATGACCATGATTGGCTTTTTAATTTTCAATGTATTTTCCTTTTTTGTTTTAGGAAAAACCATAACAGCGTGGTTGTTTATTGGTGAATTTATATTCACCTTGGCCATGGCATTAAAATGCTATCCATTACAATCAGGAGGGTTATTGGCAATCGAGGCCATTGCGCTTGGGTTAACTACCCCTAAAAATGCGTACCATGAAGTAGCTCAAAATCTAGAAGTAGTATTGCTTTTGGTATTTATGGTGGCAGGTATTTATTTTATGAAGCCACTATTAATGTATATTTTTAGTAAAGTTTTTACCAAAATAAAATCCAAAGTAGTCTTATCATTACTTTTTGTGTTTTTATCAGCAGTACTTTCTGCTTTTTTAGATGCACTAACGGTAACTGCAGTTCTTATAAGTGTGGCTGTCGGTTTTTATGGAGTGTATCATAAAATTCATTCAAGTACATCTGCCGACTTTAATGAAGATGGTGTGCCTGACAGAAAAGAGTTAAGTGGCGAAACCTTAGAGCAGTTCCGAAGTTTTTTAAGAAGTTTAATCATGCATGGGGTGGTAGGTACCGCTCTAGGAGGGGTATGTACATTGGTAGGAGAGCCGCAAAATTTATTAATAGGAGAACGAGTAGGTTGGGATTTTATTGAATTTTTCTTGCAAATGGCACCAATTACATTACCAGTATTAGGGGCAGGTTTGCTAACCACTATTCTTTTAGAAACAACAGGTTGGTTTGGTTTTGGAGCAAAGTTACCCGAAGTTGCAGCAACTATTATTGAGAATTATACTGCAGAAGAAGATAACAAAAGAACCGATGCACAAAAATATGCACTTATCATTCAAGGAATTTCTGCGCTATTGTTAATTGCTGGTTTGGCATTGCATGTAGCACCTGTTGGGTTTATTGGGTTGGCTTTAATTATTGTACAAACTGCATTTATGGGAATTATAGACGAGCATCAATTAGGGCATGCCTTTGAAGAGGCACTTCCTTTTACAGGATTATTGGTGGTGTTTTTTGTGATTGTAGCCATGATTCACGATCAACATTTATTCAGTCCCATCATTCAGTGGGCACTAGATCAAGATCCTGCATCGCAACCGGGGTTATTTTATATTGCCAACGGATTTTTATCAGCCATAAGCGACAATGTTTTTGTGGCAACCGTATACATAGGTGAAGTAGAAAATGCATTTAAAAGTGGTGCAATAACTAGGGAGCATTTCGAAAAATTAGCGATAGCGATCAATACTGGAACAAACTTACCAAGTGTCGCAACACCAAATGGTCAAGCCGCCTTTTTATTTTTATTAACGTCTTCTTTGGCGCCGCTAATCAACCTTTCTTATGGGAAAATGGTTAAGATGGCATTGCCTTACACGATTGTTTTAGGAGGCATAGGGTACGTTATGGTCAAACTCATATTGTCTTAGAATAGGCATAAAAAAAAATACTTACATGTAATAATCCTGAATGTAACGATTCAGGATTTTTTAAACAATTAAAATAAATCGCAAACGTTACTATATAAACATAACATTATTTTTATGGTTTCATTTTTTCAAGAAAATTCAGCGTTGCTCGAAGAAGCAACACAAGAAAAAACACTATCCATTTATCAACTTATTGTAGATGGAGGTTTTGGGGGACAGATTATTATAAGCCTTCTTTTTGTGCTTTTAGCCATTGCATTGTATATTTATTTTGAACGAATTTTTGCCATCAAAGCAGCAGCAAAAATAGACAAGAATTTTATGAATCAGATAAAAGACTATGTAACCAATGGCAAGTTGGCTGCAGCCAATTCTTTGTGTGAAAGTAAAAATACGCCCACTTCTCGTTTGATAAAAAAAGGAATTTCTAGAATAGGAAAACCGCTAGAAGATATAAATACAGCCATAGAAACTACAGGAAAATTAGAGATTTATGCTTTAGAAAAAAATGTTTCGGTATTGGCAACAGTTGCAGGTGCTGCCCCTATGATTGGTTTTTTAGGAACTGTGATTGGAATGATTGTGGCCATACATGAAATTGCCAATGCAGGTGGGCAAATAGATATTAAAATGCTTTCAGATGGTTTGTATACAGCNATGACNACTACTGTAGCAGGTCTTATTGTAGGGATTATTGCCTACATTACCTACAACCATTTGGTGGTAAGAACCAATAAAGTCATTTATCAAATGGAAGCGCAGTCGGTAGAGTTTTTAGACTTGTTAAACGAACCTGTATAACGCATTTTGGTATGAATTTAAGAGGAAGAAATAAGGTAGATCCCACATTTAATATGTCTTCGATGACAGATATTGTATTTCTGTTGTTAATCTTTTTTATGCTTACCTCTACCTTAGTCACCGTAAGTGCTATAGATNTTTTGTTGCCTAAAGCTGGGGGTAAAACGGAAAACAATACCTCTGTAAGTGTTTCTATTACTAGTAATTCTGAGTTTTATGTAGATAAAACGAAGGTGCTAGCATCAAATTTAGAACAAGAAATTGTGCAGCGTGTTGGCGCAGAGAAAAAAAAGACAGTGGTGATTCGAGGCGATAAAAATGTGCCATACCAACAGGTGATGAAGGTCATTGATATTGCCAATAAAAATAAATTAAAAATGATTTTGGCGGTAAAAGGTCGGTAGGCAATTTTAGTGCTTCTTAAAGTGTACGAAACGAAACGTTATGCCAGTATTACACACACCACATCAACGAAAATCTTTTGCAATAACAGTAGTTTTGCTGTTGTGCATTGTTTTTGTGGCCTTTAATTATGGAATGGCGTACTTAGATCCACCAAAAGAATATGGGGTAGCCATTAACTTTGGAGATGCTGTTATTGGCAAAGGAACTGCAGCAGCTACGCCCACAAAAAAATCCACTACAGTTGCTACGACACCAACAGAAGTTACAACAACAACGGTAGACAAATCAACAACAGACAATGCTAAAACGATTGTTTCAAATTCGGAAACGCTTCCTGTATCAACCTCTCCTAAAAAAACTCCTCAAAAAACCACAGCTCCTTCTAAAAAAGACGCAGTACAAGAAGTGCCAACACCTTCTAAAGCAACAACAGATGCGTTGAAAAGCTTATTAAGTGGTGCCGCACAAAACGGAAAAGCGCAGGGTGAAGGAGACGATGCTCAGCAAGGAGTTAAAGGGACTAGCTCTGGCAGCACTAACCCCACTACTTTTTATGGNAATACTACTGCAGGTAATGGAAACAATTACAATTTGGCGGGTAGAGCCGTACTTTCAACACCAAAAAAACAACCCGACTGCCAAGAAGAAGGGACTGTAGTTGTGCGTATTGTGGTAAATAAACAAGGAAAAGTTATTGAAGCTATTCCTGGAGTAAAAGGAACAACAAATACTGCAGCCTGCTTATTAAAACCGGCAAAGCAAGCCGCTTTAGAGACTACTTGGAATACAGATGCTACAGCACCTGCAAATCAAATAGGTACAATTATTTATAAATTTTCATTAACTAAATAAGTTTAATAATTAAATTATAATAAATTTGAATCACAAAAAAATCTTTATTAATTTTAAAACATTATGGTTACCTATAACTAATTGACGTATTAAAATGAAAAAAAAAGCAATTATTGTTTCAGGTTATTTTAACCCAATTCACAAAGGGCATTTAGAATATTTTAATAATGCAAAAGCCTTGGCAGATGAACTTTTTGTAATCGTAAATAGCGATTTGCAGAGAGCATTAAAAGGTTCTAAAGANTTTCAACAAGAGGAAGAACGTTTGTTTATTGTGCAAAATATAAAGGCTGTAGACAAGGCTATTATTTCTGTAGATACAGATAAAACCGTATGTGCTTCTATACAGTTGTTACAAGAAACCTATGGTAAAGATTATCAATTAGGATTTGCTAATGGAGGTGATCAAGATAATAATTCTATACCAGAAGCCCCTATTTGCAATCAACTAGGCATTCAGCTTATTGATGGGTTAGGAGATAAAATTCAATCTTCTTCTTGGTTGTTAGGAAAACAATAAAAATTAGAAAATTATATTATGAAAGTAGGAATTACATTTAGTGCATTCGATCTGTTACATGCTGGTCATATTACCATGCTAGAAGATGCAAAACGTCAGTGCGATTATTTAATTTGTGCTTTGCAAACAGATCCTACTTTAGACAGACCAGAAAAAAACAGGCCTGTACAATCTGTAGTAGAAAGATACATTCAGTTAAAGGGGTGTAAGTTTGTAGACGAAATAGTGCCATATGCTACAGAGCAAGATTTAGAAGATGTGTTGCGTTCTTTTAAAATAGATGTTAGAATTATAGGAGAAGAGTATGCCAGCAAACAATTTACAGGAAGAAAGTATTGTGAAGAAAAAGGCATTGACTTGTATTTTAATAAAAGAGAGCACCGTTTTTCTAGCAGTGGATTACGAAAAGAAGTACAAGAAAAAGAAAATTTAAAAAGAAAAGACAAGTAACTTTTTAATTTTTTATGACGTACCAGGAAACTCTTGAATGGATGTTTGCGCAATTGCCCATGTATCAAAATGAGGGGAAAACTGCATTTAAAAAAGACTTAGCCAATACCATCGCCTTTGCCAAAGTATTAGATCATCCAGAGCGTGCATTTAAAAGTATTCATGTTGGGGGTACTAATGGTAAAGGGTCTACTTCACACATGTTGGCCTCTATTTTGCAAGAAGCAGGCTATACAGTGGGTTTGTATACCTCACCACATTTAAAAAACTTTACCGAGCGCATTCGTATTAACGGGCAAGAAATTCCCAAAGAAAAGGTTACTGAATTTATTGCCACACACAAAAACTTTTTAGAAACCCAGCAACTTTCCTTTTTTGAAATGACAGTGGGTTTAGCATTTTATTATTTTGCTGAACAAAATGTAGACATTGCTATTATTGAAGTAGGCTTGGGGGGCAGATTAGATTCTACCAATATCATTACACCAGAAGTGTCCGTGATTACCAATATTGGTTTAGATCATGTACAAATTTTAGGAGATACCCTACCAAAAATAGCATCAGAAAAAGCAGGAATTATAAAACCAACTATTCCTGTGGTTATAGGTGAAAAGCAACCTGAGGTTGAACATGTGTTTCTAGAAAAGGCAAAAACTTTGAATTCTAAAATTCATTTTGCTTCAGATACAAACTATCAATATGCTACTGATTTATTGGGTAGCTATCAAAAAGCCAATGTTAAAACAGCAGTTACGGTTATTCATCATTTATCTAGTTTAGAGGTTTCTGAAGCAGCAATTCAAAACGGATTATTAAAGGTAGTGGCAAATACCAACTTACAAGGTAGATGGCAGGTGGTGCAAACTACTCCCAAAGTGGTTTGCGATACAGCTCATAATACCGAAGGTTTAACAACAGTAATGCAGCAACTTCAAAATGAAGATTATCAGCAGTTGCATATTGTTTTAGGGGTAGTTTCCGATAAAAATTTAGACCCTGTTTTACCACTATTTCCTAAAAAAGCGACCTATTACTTTTGTAAACCCGATATTCCTAGGGGGTTATCTACAGCAATATTAGCGCAAAAAGCAAAAGAACATGCCTTAGAGGGTTTGGTGTATATCTCAGTCCAAAATGCATATGAGTCAGCTTTAGCTTCAGCTAAATTAGAAGATGTTATCTTTGTAGGTGGTAGTACTTTTGTGGTAGCAGAAGTGCTTTAATAAAAATGGATTATTATGAAGTTAACGATTGTAGGTTCTGGTTATGTAGGCTTAGTTTCTGGTGCTTGTTTTGCAGAGATGGGAAACAAGGTTACTTGTGTGGATATTGATCCNGTAAAGATTNAAAANCTAAATCAAGGAATCATCCCAATTTTTGAACCAGGTTTGGAAGCCATGGTATTAAAAAACGTGCAACATAAAAACTTGATTTTTACAACAGCACTATCTGAAGGGTTACAAAATTCAGAAATTGTTTTTATTGCGGTTGGGACCCCTATGGGAGAAGACGGTTCTGCAGACTTACAATATGTGTTGGCTGTAGCAAAATTGATAGGGCAGTCTATGCAAAAAAGATTAATTGTGGTAAATAAATCTACAGTACCCGTTGGTACAGCAGACAAGGTAAAAGAAACCATACATAAAGAGTTGGCTGCAAGAAATTTAGCCCTGCAGCTTGACGTGGTTTCGAATCCAGAATTTCTAAAAGAAGGTGTAGCAATTAATGATTTTATGAAACCAGATCGTATTGTTATTGGAGCAGATTCTGAATATGCTTTTGGTCAGATGAAAAAATTATATTCTCCTTTTTTTAGAACACATGACCGTTTTATTACCATGGACATTCGTTCTGCAGAAATGACAAAGTATGCAGCCAATGCAATGCTGGCTACNAAAATATCTTTTATGAATGAAATTGCCAATATTTGTGAAAAGGTAGGGGCAGATGCGAATCATGTTCGTATTGGAATCGGTTCCGATTCTCGAATAGGCTATAGTTTTATTTATCCTGGAACAGGGTATGGAGGCGCATGTTTTCCAAAAGATATAAAAGCATTAAAAAAAATAGCAGAAGCCCATGGATATCAAGCAGGCTTAATNGCTGCTGTAGAACAAGTAAATGATGCACAAAAATTAGTAATTGCACAAAAAATTATAGCAAGATTTGGAGAAGATTTAACAGGTTATACCTTCGGATTGTGGGGCTTAGCTTTTAAGCCAGGTACCGATGATATGCGAGAAGCACCCGCCATTTATGTTGTAAAAGAATTGGTAAAAAGAGGTGCAAAAATACAAGCTTATGATCCTAAGGCCATAGAAGAAGCGAAAGCACACTACTTTAAAGGCCTTACCAATATTAGCTATTGCGAATCTAAGTATCAGGTTTTACAAGGTGCAGCTGCACTAATTTTACTAACAGAATGGAAAGAGTTTCGTTCTCCAGATTTTGAAGAAATAAAAACACAATTAAAAAGTCTGGTAATTTTTGACGGAAGAAATCAATACAATGCGTTTGATTTAGAAGCTAATGGCTTTGAATATTATCAAATTGGTAAATAGTCTATTATGAACACAACAACTAAAATATATATTGCAGGTCATAAAGGAATGGTGGCTCAAAAAAAATCAAATAAATTACAATTTATGTTTGGTAGATTTAAAATCTATACTATATTTGCATCCGCTTAGGGCAATTAGCTCAGTTGGTTCAGAGCACCTCGTTTACACCGAGGGGGTCGGGGGTTCGAATCCCTCATTGCCCACATCAAATACAATCCTGTTGAATTTCGACAGGATTTTTTGTTTTAAAAAAAGCCAAAGCTTGCTTTATGCTTTTTTAAAAACAAAAAATACATGCACGCAGTGCATAGGATTGCATTTGCAGGAGAGGTTTCAACTCGGGATCTATAATCCCTTTTTTTAATAGCTTGCTTTAGGTTTTTTTAAAAACAAAAAATACATGCACACAGTGCATAGGATTGCATTTGCAGGAGAGGTTTCAATCCGGGATCTATAATCT
>JGI26083J51738_10000514_pt1 | contig 21144 bp, 19 predicted proteins | sample SaaInl85LU_5_DNA_FD_51738 | JGI IMG/M metagenome (IMG submission 51738)
TTCCATGTTGTGTCTCCCTGATCTTATTCAGATCTTTAGTCTTTAAGGGTCAAAAGATATGCCACCACATCTTCAACTTGTTGGGCTGTCAGAATCGATTTGCCATCGAAGCCTTTGAGCGGGCGCTCATATCCGCTGTCGACATAAAAAGCCGGCATAATCGTACCATCGAACATCATCTTCGCGTTGACCACGATTCCGCGCAATTCAGCCTCTTCCCAGCGATCACCAACGCCGGTCAAAGGTGGACCAACTTCACCGTGAAATTGCTGCTCAGGCATGTCATCATTCATATGACAGGCAAGGCAGTTGCCCAATTTGCGATTCATAAAGGTTTTGCGACCTTCGGCAGCATCCCCAGCGGAACCGGTCAAAGAGGCCATCACAGAGCCATCTTCAAACGCGACATCACCCGGTGCGGTCTCCGCGACAGCAGTTGTCACACTCAGCACCGACACGGCGGCGATTGTAAAAATATTTCTCATGCGTCCTCCCGAAACACTTTTTTATTTATGTGTACCGTAGTCGACCAACGGTGCATCAATCAACCACAAATTCACTTTAATGAATTTATTATTGCCAAAATTTACTGAAAAACTTTTAACTTTGCTCGGCAAATTTGCGGGCGTGATATTTTTGAAAGCTCTCCTCGCCCTCATAGCCATGGTCAACAACCCAATTTAACATATTGAATGTTGTATGTTTTCCAAAAGCCCCCGGCATTGTCGCCACCGCAGCTTGAGAGGCAGACACATCGCCGGCCACCTCTTCTGGAAAAAATAGGATTGAGGGCGTAAACAAGGCGCCCCAGCGCCGAACCATGTCTTTTTCGGGCAATACAGTCCCGTCAAAGTCGGTCACTTCAACGTCGCCAAACATATTTATCTGCACAACGAAGAAATTTTCCTCAATATAATCGGCGATTTTGGCAACGGGAAAAACTTCCTCATGCATTTTTTTGCAATAGATGCAGCCTCTTTGCTCGATGATCACCATGAGTCGTTTGCCCTCAGCATTGGCATCGGCCAGATCCTCTGACAGATCTTTAAACGTGTCTCGCATCCATGGCGCCTTGTGCAAACCATCGTCGCCCATTTCCGCCAAACCCATGGTTGCACTCATGAAAACAATGGCAGCGGTCATTAATAAACGTGTCATGTCAGTCCCTTCCTATCCGATACGCCCAAAGCTGGGCACAAGTTCGATCATCCATTGCGCGATAGTGTTCATAGAATTTGTCGCGATGAGCAATCCAAAAAGAATCAAAAACACTCCCATTGCTTTTTCGACCCGGCCCAAATGCCGCCGAAATCGCGCCATCCAACGCATGAATGGGCCAATGAAAAGTGCCGCGATGATGAAGGGCAGAGTCATGCCCAACCCATAGGTCAAGAGCAGAAAGGCGCCGTTCCACGCGGTCTCAGCACCCGCCGCGGTAAACAAAATCGCCGCCAAAACCGGACCGACACAGGGGGTCCAGCCAAAGGCAAATGCCAGACCAACGACATAAGAGCCGATCAGGCTAAGGTTCGACATTTTCCCGGTATCAAAACTCATCTGCCGATAGAGCAAAGCGATCTTGATCACCCCAAGGAAATGTAGCCCCATGGTGATGATAATGGCGGCCGCCACCCATCGCAGAATATCGAAATATTCGCGCACAACCTGCCCGAAGGTGGTCGCCGCGGCGCCCAGCCCCATGAAAATCGTGATCACCCCGGCCGCAAAAAACATCGCCGAAATCACGGCACGGCGCCGCGTCGCGGACTCAATCTCTGTGTCGCTGTTGATTTGGTTCATCCCAACCCCAGCCAAGTAACTGAGGTAAAACGGCACAATCGGCAATATACATGGAGAAACAAAGGACAACAGCCCCGCCAAAAATGCTGAAACTATGGAAATGTCGAACATAAGGCGCCACCGATATTGCAATTTTATAAATTCACATTACAATTTATGAATACGAAAGGTCAATTTCCAAATGTGGACAAAAGCACTGAGCCTCACCCTTGCGATGCTCGCCCTTCCGGCTATGGCAGAGACACGCTTGGTTATGGCGGAGGAAGAGGGCTGCATGTGGTGCGCGCGCTGGAACGAAGAAATTGGCCCGATCTATCCCAAGACACCCGAAGGCCGCGCCGCGCCGCTTCAGCGCTTGGATGTGCATGAAACGCCGCCAGAAGACTTGCAATTCGCCCGAAGTCTGCATTTTACGCCAACATTTGTGCTGATGGTGGACGGGGTAGAGGCCTCCCGAATCGAAGGCTACCCGGGGGAGGATTTCTTTTGGGGTTTACTTGGGCAAATGCTGACCGCCGCCCATGTCCCCTTGAGCCCATAATATTCGTGTTATTGACCCATAAGGGCTTTATATGTCAGACAGTCTATATAACGAGCGTATGAGGCAGAAAAAGACCATGGCTTTGCCGGTTTTTGACAAAAATATTTGTCCCGAAGATATGGACAAAATGGCAAATAATGCCGTTCGAGCTGCGAATTTCCTCAAGGCCATAAGCCATGAGGGGCGGTTGATGATTTTGTGCTATCTTGCCTCTGGCGAAAAATCAGTAACAGATCTTGAAGAGCTGCTCTCGGCCCGGCAAGCGGCGGTGTCTCAGCAATTGTCGCGCCTGCGGATGGAGGGGCTTGTCACCCCGCGCCGCGAAGGCAAGGTGATCTATTACAGTTTATCCGATAAACGCTCAACGCAAATCATGGAGGTCGTCTATGATCTCTTTTGCCGCAGCTCCTAAGGCGATTAAATGCTGGAGACACTCTCAGAACCCGTCATTGTGGCTTGGATCGGCATCGCCGGTGGGCTGGTTCTTGGGCTCGCGGCCCGCATAGGCCGTTTTTGCACCCTGGGCGCTCTGGAAGATCTTTTTTATGGCGACAGCGCGGAGCGCGTGCGCATGTGGGGCATTGCAATTGGATTGTCGATTTTGGGCAGCTTCGCCGCCCAAGCGGTCGGCTGGGTCGATTTGACCCGCTCCATCTACCTCTCTGCGGCTTGGAACCCATGGGCCAGCGTCCTAGGTGGCCTGGCCTTTGGCTATGGCATGGCCCTGGCAGGAAATTGTGGCTACGGTGCCTTGGCCCGACTGGGCGGCGGCGATATTCGCGCCTTCATCATCGTTCTGGTTATGGGCATATTCGCTTATATGACAATTGCAGGGCCCTTGGCCTATATGCGCATTTGGATCTTCGGCGGTGCCAGTGCCGCCCCTACCCCGCCAAGCTTTGCATTTGCCCTATCAAACCAATTCGGGCTCCCTCTCCCTTGGATCGGCATGGCCATCGGATTTCTTATCTTTGCCCTCGCCGCGGTCCGTCGATCCATGTGGCGCCATCCCAAAACAGTGATTTGGGGGGCGCTGGTGGCCGGGGCGATCGTTTCGGGCTGGATTGGCACGCAATGGGTTGCGCGCAATGGTTTCGACGGGCTGCCCGTCGTCACCCACACCTTCTCTGCCCCCATCGGGGAAAGCCTTATTTATCTCATGAGCGCCAGCGGCAATTCCGTCAGCTTCGCCACAGGATCCGTTTTAGGCGTCCTGATTGGTGCTTTCGTGGGATCCATGATCAAGGGGCACTTCCGTTGGGAGGCCTGTGATGATGCCCGCGAGTTGCGCCGGCAAATCTTAGGCGCCGCACTGATGGGCATAGGCTCAGTCTTGGCGCTGGGATGCAGCGTGGGACAGGGCCTATCGGCCTTCTCCACCCTCGCCTATGGGGCCCCTGTCACGCTGATCTGCATCATGATTGGCGCAGCGATCGGGCTACGCCAATTGATTCAAGGGTTTCATCAAATCGATTGAGCCCTGCGGCAGCCGCAAAATTTTTGACCACCGCCATATTTAGGACCAAATTCCCGCAGCGCACCGGCGCAGCTTCGCAAGGGTTCTGGCGTTCAACCGGCCCGCAGAACCCTATTCCGCCTATCCCCCTCACAGCAGAATTTCATCGTCTCAGGCGCATTTGCATCCCTTAAGTTTAAGGGGCAAGGGAGGGTCAAACAACGAAAGGTGTTGGATATGTTTGAACAACTCGGTTTTGAGACCTTGAACCCTACACAGGCGGCGCTGATCTTGGCATTGATCCTTGGCGCGCTGTTCGGCGCAATTGCGCAACATCTCAAGTTTTGCTTCAGAAGCGCCGTTGTGGGCTCGGGAAACGGGGCGCAAGCCGCGCGGGGGATCTGGATGGTCGCCTTGGGAACCGCAGTTCTGGTCACGCAGCTGTTGACCGTGACAGGTTACATCGCTTTTGACTCTCACCGTTTGCTTGAAAGCGATCTGCCGATTGCCGCAATCCTTGTGGGAGGGGTCATGTTCGGGATTGGCATGGTGCTCACCCGCGGGTGTATCTCGCGCCTCACCGTCTTGACCGGCTCTGGCAATCTGCGTGCCCTCACCGTGCTTGTTGTCTTCGCCATCCTCGCCCATGCGACCCTGAAGGGCATTCTTGCCCCTCTGCGCCTCTGGCTCGGTTCTGTCACCCTGCCGCTGGGTGAGGTCAGCTCATTGGCGGGCCTTCCCGGCGGCGCTGCGGTTTGGGCGGTACTTTTGGCTTTGATTTGCTTTGCCCTTGCCGCCCGCTCTGGCGTGACTTGGAGCAAAATGCTCTGGGCCGGTCTCCTGGGCCTCCTGGTTCCTGCCGGATGGGTTGGCACAGGCTTTGTTTTACAAGATGAGTTTGATCCCATCGTCATGCAATCTCTGTCCTTTACCGCTCCGGCGGCCGAATTTTTGTTCTGGACAGTGGCCTCCTCCGCCATTCCGGCCGGGTTTGGTGTCGGCTTGATCCTTGGCGTCATTCTCGGAGCTGCGACCGCCGCCCTCAGCAAGGGAGAATTTCAGTGGCAATCTTTCGACACCCCGAAACAAACCGGCCGCTATTTTCTGGGCGCGGCACTTATGGGCGTGGGCGGGGTTTTGGCAGGGGGATGCACCGTCGGTGCAGGTCTGGCGGGCATTGCAAGCCTCAGCATCGCCGCGATCTTGGCTCTGGCCTCAATCGCCCTCGGCGGATGGGCGATGCAGGCAATGATGTCCGAAAAAAACAGCGCGGCGATTGGCGCGCATTAAAAAATTGAGCGTCAAGGGCGGATGATCCCGCCCTTGCGCGCCTTGTCGTTACAATGCTTGCAAACGCTTGAACAAAGACGAGGTGTCCCAGCGACCGCCACCCATCTTCTGCACATCTTTATAGAATTGATCGACCAAAGCCGTCACGGGCAGGCTGGCGCCATTCTCATCGGCCGTCGCCAAACAAATTCCCAGATCCTTGCGCATCCAATCCACAGCAAAGCCATGCTCAAAGTGATCGTCCAACATCGTCTCGAAGCGATTGGACATTTGCCAGCTGCCGGCGGCGCCTTGGCTGATGACCTCCACCACGGATGCGCCATCCAGACCGGCTTTTGAGGCAAAATGCAGCGCCTCAGACAGGCCTTGCACCAGACCGGCAATGGCGATCTGATTGCACATTTTGGTCATTTGCCCGGCGCCGCTCTCGCCAATGCGGCGGCAGAGCTTAGAATAGACCGCCATCGCCGGTTCCGCGCGATCAAAATCGACCTGATCACCGCCGCACATGATTGACAATTGGCCATTCTCAGCGCCCGCCTGGCCACCAGAAACCGGCGCATCCACAAATGCGATGCCCTTAAGGCGCGCGGCCTCATAAAGCTCGCGGGTGACCGCGGCAGAAACCGTGGTGTGATCGACGAAAATGCTGCCCTCTGCCATCGTCGCAAAGGCGCCATCCGGCCCCAAACACACCGACCGCAGATCGTCATCATTGCCAACACAGGCCATGACCATCTCAGCCCCCTTTGCGGCTTGGGCCGGGGTTGCGCCGGTTGCACCACCATGCTCGGAGGCCCAAGCGTCGGCCTTTGCCGCGGTGCGGTTATAAACTGTGACCTCATGGCCCGCCCGCGCCAGATGCCCCGCCATGGGATAGCCCATCACGCCCAAGCCTAGGAATGTAATTTTTGTCATTGTCTTATCCATCTCAGTTAAAGCCGATCACCGGGCGTTTTGCCCGCGAAAAATGCATCCAAATTGTCGAGGGCACGAAAGCCCATGGCGTCTCGGGTCTGGCGAGTCGCACTGCCAATATGGGGCAGCATGAAAATATTATCAAAACGGCTGAACGCAGGATTTCCCCCAGGCTCGACTTGAAAACAATCCAAACCCGCAGCCGAAAGCTGCCCGCTGTCTAGGGCCGCGACCAAAGCGGCCTCATCGACCAATGCGCCGCGCGCCGTATTCACAAACACCGCGCCTTCCGGCATGAGCGCGAAGCGCTCTGCTGTCATCAAACCGCTGGTTTCAGGTGTCGCCGGACAGTGTAGCGACAGAAAATCGCTGACCCCCAGCAGGCTTTCAACCGTGTCGTGATAGACCGCCCCCTGCGTGAGCTCTGCGGCAAGTGGGCTGCGATTGAAATAATGCAGCTGCATATCAAAGCCGCGGGCCTTCGCAGCGAAGGCCCTGCCCACACGGCCCATGCCGATGATCCCAAGCCGCGCACCGGTGACCTGTTTGCCAACCATAAATGCCGGTGACCAACTGTCCCAGGCGCCTGTGCGCACGATCCGATCTCCCGCCACCGCGTGACGCGCGGCGCCGAGCATTAACAGCATGGCAAGCTCAGCGGTGGCATCTGACAAGACATCAGGCGTGTTTGTCACCACGATGCCGCGGCCTTTCAGCGCCGGCAAATCACAATGATCCACGCCGACTGAATGATTGGCCACAATTTTCAACCGATCTGAAAACTGTGCGACAACCGCAGCTGAAAAATGCTCAGAATGACACGGAATTATGCCATCGAAGGCGGCGCTGGCCGCGATAATTTCCTCGGCGGTTCCTGGTCTATCTTCATAGTTGATGACCACCTCATAGTCCCGTGCCGCCCGCTCAAGCGTCGCGTCAGACAAGCGGCGGGTGACCCAAATTCGTGGCTTGCTCATTTTTCGGAAACACATTCTTCCCAGAAATTATACACCGCCGCCACGCAGACCAGAAGCGCGATCACCATAAAGGGCATACCGCCCCAAAACCCTGCAAAACCGGTCGAAATACTATGTGACAGGCCCGCGATGAACACGAGGAAAAGAGCTGTGCCCACAAGACCCCCGATGAGTTTGACATTTCTTGACATGCGATTGTCCTTCGTTAGGTGGCTTGCGCCAGGTGGAGTTGTAACCATCGCGCGGTGCGCAAAAGACGGTCATCTTTTTCAATTGGTCCAATGAGCTGCACGCCAATTGGGAGGTTCGTGTCACCCACCAAAAGCGGCAAGCTGATGCTGGGCAGGCCCGCCAGGGTCCATAGGGTGCAAAATATCGGATCGCCCGTGCCCGCGCCAAATTTGGGCGCTTCGCCCGCCGCACTGGGGGCGATGATTGCATCAAATTCGACAAAGAGCTCGTCAAAGAAGGTTTGAGCCGAGTCTTTCACCGCCAGCGCATCTGTGTACTCAGCTTCACTGATCTGCCGCCCACGGACCACAATGGATTGCAGCTCCTGGCTCAGATCCTCAAAATGCGCATCAAAGACCTCGGCTTGGTGCTTGCAAATCTCATATTCATGAATGCGCGCCTGCACCGCCACAAGGTTGGCCAAAGTATCGGCCGCCGACATGCGCGTGAGGCGCGGGCCAAGCATATCAAGCACAGCCTCAATCCCTTCGCGCGCATCCAAGGACAGCCGGTCATTAAATGGCAGGTTGAACCAAACCAAATCTGGCGGAACAGGCGCATCGGCTTGCGCGCCCGCACGCATCAGCGGTCGCGGTCGTGCAAAGCTGCACCTGTCGTTTTGGTCATAGCCTGCCAAGGCGTCACTGAGCAATGCTACATCTTCCAAAGACCGTCCAAAGCAGCCCACTTGATCAAGACTTTCAGAGGTTTGCAACACCCCCGCCCGGCTGATCATTCCGCGGGTGGGTTTAAAGCCGAAGGTGCCACAAAAGGATGCTGGCCGGATCACAGACCCGTTGGTTTGCGTCCCAACCGCCAGCGGCACGTGACAGGCGGCGACGGCAGCTGCCGATCCGCTGGAAGAGCCGCCGGGGCTGTGCTCTGGATTATGCGGGTTTCGGGTGTCATTGGCATGCACAAAGGCCAATTCGGTTGTAACGGTTTTGCCCATAATCACAGCGCCAGATTCGCGCAGACGCTCGACCAAACGCGCGTCTTTCTCTGGCTGACGATCTTTGAAAATATCGGTCCCGCGCTGGGTTGGTATGTCTCGCGTATCGATGACATCTTTCAAACCGACGGGCAAACCATGCAAGGGCCCGGTGCCCAGCCCTGCCTTTCGAATGCGGTCGCATTCGGCGGCCTGTGCCAAGGCGCTGTCCGGGTCCAAATAGGCCCAAGCTTTGATCGAGGCATCCGTGTCTGAAATCTGCGCAAGGCAGGATTTCACCAAGTCCACGGAGGAGAGGTGACCTGAGGCGATGGCTTGCACCGCCTCAGTTGCTGTTAATGTATAAGGGGCTATCTTCACGGGACGTAAACACCAAACAGATAGTCAGGGAACCAAAGAGCGATCCCAGGGAAAATATACATCAAGACCATTGTGAAAATCACGATGCCCAAATAGGGCATGATCCCTTTGAAGATCTCAATCAGCTCGATCTGATTTTTCAGCACGCCTTTGAGGTAATAGGCCGACATGGCCATGGGGGGCGTCAGAAAGGATGTCTGCAGATTCAACGCGACCAACATCGCGAAAAAGTAAGGGTTTACGCCGAAGGGCTCAAGCAGAGGCAAGAAGATCGGAACGAAGATGATCAAGATTTCTGACCACTCCAAAGGCCAGCCCAAGACAAAGATGATCAACTGCGCCATGATCAAGAATTGGATCGTGGTTAAGTTCATGCCGATCACCCAATCGCTGATCAAATCATGACCGCCAAGGTAGGAAAACACCGATGCAAAGGTCCATGAGCCGACAAAGAGCCAACAGACCATCGCCGTTGCTTTTGCGGTGAGGAACACACTTTCTTTGAGCTTATCCCAGGTCATTGAACGGTAGATCACCGCCAGGATAATGCCCCCCAATGCCCCCATAGCCGCGGCTTCCGCCGGCGTTGCAAGGCCGCCCAGAATGGAGCCCAAAACCAGAGCAATCAGAACGGTCAGCGGAACAAAGGATACCAAAAGATCCCAATAGATTTTAGACGGTGGCGGCACATCATCCAGATTTGGCTTTGGCGCCAATTTTGGGTTTATCCATACGCGGACGATGACATAGACAATGTAAAGACCCGCGAGCAAGAGGCCCGGAAACACCGCCGCCGCATAGAGCCGCAAAGGTGACAGGTTGCCAATGGCCGCATAGACAATCAACATGATTGATGGCGGGATCAAGATCCCCAAGGTCCCGCCCGCACAGATCACGCCAGAGGCAAAGCTGCGGTTATAATTGGCATTGGCCATGGCGGGATAGGCCAAGAGGCCCATCAATGTCACAACCGCACCCACGATGCCGGAAGCTGTGGAAAACACCGCGCAAGTCAGCAAGGCGGCAATGGCCAATGAGCCCGGCAGGTTGCGTGCGGCCATATAAAGCGAGAAGAACAGACGGTTCACAATATTGGCCCGCTCCACCACATAGCCCATGAACAAAAACAAAGGAATGGCGACCAGCGTGTCGTTTTCCATCACCGAATAGGTGTTTTGGTTCAGCAAGTAGAAGATATTGTTGTTGAAAATATCCGAGAACATTTCCGGCGGACCTTGATAATAGGCGTAATAGCCAAAGCCAACGCCCATGGCGATCAAGGTAAAGGCGATAGGAAATCCAAGTAATACCAGCACAATAAACAGGCACAGCATTAGGATGGCGACTTCAGGGTTTGTCATCATGTAATCTTTCAATAAGTGCCAAAGGCTTAGTGAGACCCAGGCGCGCCAGGCGCAGCGCCACTCACAGGGGATGGGATTGTCAGGTCGTCGCTCTCCATCAACATATCTTCCGTCTCGCGCACATCGCTCAGACGTTCGAACCATTGACCCGTTGTCATAGCCTTCCAGCAGCGAATGAGCTCAGCCACCCCTTGCAGCAAGAGCAAGGCCCCGGCCAGTGGGATGAGTGTTTTGAAGAAATAAATCTGAATCCGCGCCGGGCTGTTCCAACTCACCTCTTTGTAGCGCCAACTGTCTGATGCAATTTCCCAGCCGTACCAAAACAGCGCCAGAATACCCGGGAAGAAAAACAAAAGGTACAGCAAGAAGTCAACGCGGGCTTGCCAGCGTACAGAAAAGAGGCGGTAAAGCACATCGCCGCGCACATGCGTATCCTGCGCCAAAGCGTAGGGACCGGCCATCAAGAACAATGCCCCATACATTTGCACCATCATATCGAAGGCCCAAACCGTCGGTGAATTGAGCGCATATCGCATAAAGACCTCGTAAGACACTGACAGCGTCAGGATCAGAATGCACCACCCAAAGGCCCGCCCCACCCATATGCTCAGACCTTCGATTGCATGAACTAATTTTATCACCACATTGCCCCTTCAAGATATACGAAATCCGGAGGCTCATTGGTGAGCCCCCGGACCTAGAGTGTTTTCAGATCAACCGAAATAATGTTTATAAGCGAGCTTATAATCAGGCTGATTGAGGTTCAGGTAGCCCATCACGTTCTTGGCGTAGGCTTTCTGACTTTCAATCACTTTCGCGAAGAACGCATCTTCGGCTGAAATCCGGTCTACAACCACATCCCAGGCTTTCAACTGCGCCGCCATGACATCGTCTGGAGTCCGATGCACGTTCACGCCCTGTTCGTTTTGCAAGGTTTGCAAATCATCTGCATAGCGCTTGGTGTTGTGCCAGTAGAAGTTGGAGTTTTCAGCTTCGGACGCATATTTCAAGATCGACTGAAGCTCCTCAGGCAGAGCTTCGAATTTGCGCTTATTGAAAGTAACTTCGAAGAATTCTTGCGACTGGTGGAACGACGCCAAGTGGTAATCTTTCGACACGTCCTGCATCCCGAAATCACGGTCAGAGGTCGGGTTGTTGAACTCAGCCGCGTCAATCAGGCCAGATTTCATCGCTGGCTGAATTTCACCGCCTGGCAATTGAACAACAGACATGCCCATTTCGAGCAATACATCTGCGGCCAAACCAACCGTACGGTACTTCAAACCATCCATTTGCGATACGTTTTTGATTTCTTCTTTAAACCAACCCAGCGGCTGCGCTGGCATGGGCGAATTGAAGAAGGAGACAACATTCAGGCCCAAAGTGCCCATCAGCTCGTCGAACAGCTCTTGGCCGCCGCCGTAGTTGACCCAACCCAATACCTCTTGCGAGGACCAGCCAAAACATGGGCCGGTGCCAAACAAGGAAGCTGCCTTGGATTTGGAATACCAGTAAGCAGGTACATAATGTGCAGCATCCAAAACGCCGCGGTGTACCGCATCTTGCATCTGGCTGGTTTTGACAACCGAGTCGACGGCGAGAAGGTCAATCTTCAGCGCGCTGCCGGCCATGGCGTGAACACGATCCACGTAGGATTGAGCGTTCTCCAAGAAAATGCCGCCGCCCCAGGCCGCTTGCATCTTCAATGTAGTTGTGTGGTTTGCGGCAATCGCTGGCGTGGCCAATGCAGCCGCCCCTACAACGGCAGAGCCGCGCAGGAATTTTCTACGGTTCAGAGTGTCAGTCATATTTCCTCCCAAGGATTTCTCGAGTCTGGCGATACGCAATGGGTCGCCAAACGTTAGTTAAGGCTTCTCGCACATAACTTGATGTCCAAAGATCAGCGACCCTCACACCCAAGCCCTCACAGCGCCAGTTCCTCTACCAACAGTNGACGAATAGCACGCCGAAGACAAGCAATTCTTGTCCATTTTATTGGACAGGTTGCCACTCCAAAGAGCTAAAGTTCGAAATTTTGGGCGTTAACATTGAGGGATGATATTTCAATAAAAATGTTCAATTGTAGAATATAGAATTCAATATACCAATATTTACACAATAAAATTTCAATATACTGAATATTACGGTGAAAACTTCGATGATGGCGCATCTATGTTTTTCATGAGATTTGGTTAGAAAATTTTACCAAAATAATGTGAGAAAATGATCGAGGCCCCGGCATCCGAGCGCGCGAGACTGCGCCAAACAGTCCGAATCGACTTTTCCCAAGCACAAGCAAGCATCTTCACGCAGCGCCACCGGGTGATTTGCCCAGTGACTTTACGGATCCCAACTGCCTATCGCACCTCTCGGGGTCCGGCCGGTTGAGCAGCCCAATTCAAAGCTATAACTTGCTCCCTCCACCGCACTTTTGCTAATCTTCGATGCTACTCAACAACCGTGCAGGAAAAAGCTTGCGACTGAATGACAGGCTTTGATCGATTGTTAATAATCGCGGTGTGAAACAAAATTCCTGCATCGAGCCAGTACAAATCATCCCGTTCCTCAGAGTGAGCACGTGCACGAAACCCTGATGCGCCATCGGGCGTGATGTGATAGCGGTCCTGAAAAAAGACGCCATCGCCCTTGAGATTTTGCCCTTCTATTGAAAAATTTAAGATACGTCCCGGAAAAGCAGGGCTCATGCGCCCCTCTGCCGACACAGACACCCGATCGAGTTCAACACAGCTATAGCTTGCCTCCGCCAAAACAAGCGGGCCGATCAGCGCAAGCAAAAGAGACAGAGCCATCAATTTCATGAGGTTGAGCTAGCGCCCTTGGGCCCAAAGGCAACGGCTGCCATCGTGCCATGATAGGTGGCACCAAAGCGCATCGACCACGGTCCAAATGTCGAAAACACAATACACTCAGACACGACAGTGCGGATGAGCTTAACACGTGCCGATCCGGCTATGTCTTTAGGCCAAGAGACCGGCAGATATAACGGGCGTCCCAAGGTTTTCAGCCTGCGGGACGCCAACACTATGCCTATGCTGCGCTCTAGAATTGGCGCTGGAACAGGAGATTAACGGACCTGCGCTTGGTGCCGCCAATTCCCTCATGCTCTAGATCCGCTTGAAAAACGGTGCCACCATCATTCGAAATCATTTTCATCCCGAGCACAGCCCCCGAGCCGCAGTCGTTGTTCAGGCCAGAAGCGTGCACGGCTTCACAGGAGATTTTTGGCCCGATCGAGAAAGAAGATCTGTAGCCCGGCACAACACCCCCGTCCGCCCCCAGCTTGACATGGGGTGTGAAAGAGATGGAGGCGAGATCGACTCCGCCAGCATGCAAGCTCAAGTTATTATTGGTCAGACCATAGGCCGTTGCGGAAACCGGGATCGAACCTATGCCGGTGCGGGCGATATTGAAGGAGAGCTCTGGCCATATCACGACCTTCCCCCGCTCGATGATGCCGGTGATGGTGCCACCGACGCGCCCGATCGCGGTACGATAGTCACTCGACACGGCCAGGGTGTTGTTGGAAGCCTCGAAGTCATGCTGGCGCTGCCCGAGCGAGGCGAAACCGCTGACAATCAGCTTGTCACTGTAGATCCGGTTAAAATATCCTCCCAGCGACAGGCCAAGGCTATTTTGTGTCCCATTGAATGTGCCGCCGACCTTAGCCTTGCCGATGTCCGCACCGAGATAATAGCCCAACATCATATCCTCTGAAAACTGGGTTTCAAAGGCCAATCTTGCGTTGAGGTAGCCGCTGGAATTGCCCAGGCTGTCACTGAGGAAGTCAAAATTGCCAAAGGCAACCCTGTGCCATTGTTTGCCGCCAACAGTCGAGAGGGCGAAAAAGTCACCGGTGGTTCTAAAGCTGCCATTGCGATAGCGCGCCGTGCCGGTGATATCGAAGGGCACAAAACTGTTCACCCCTTGGGCTGTCGATTGGCGATTTGCCGCGAACCTCTGGAAACCAGCGCGCACCATCCTCTGGTCAGCGGCCAGTCCGGCGCGCAATTCTCGGCCCGCTTCCCGCCGGATCAACTCTGCAAGCTCATCTTGATGCGTCGCCAGGGCTGTGGCCGGGCTGCCCGCTTGCAGCTGGAGAATGTTAGACTGTTGGTTCAGCGTCCCAAGCGCGGTCGAGACCACGCCGGCGGCCACAGAGACAGACACCTGCTGACCCAGAACCGGCGTCACAGCAATTGCATAGCTCGTGCCACTGCCGGTCACGCCGGTGACTTGGCCATTCACCACAGTGACATCGCCCGCCACAAAGCTCACGACCGGGCTAGAGAAGACTGCGGTGACATTGAAAGGTCCGGTGATCCCACCCGACGGTCCCGTCAAAGCCACCGTCAAGGCCGCGTCGCGGGTCACGGCCAGCGTATAGCTTTGGGTGGTGACCCCATCTTGCGCGGTGACCAGAATTGTCACCGTATTGGCGCCCACCGTCAGAGGGACAGGGGTTGTCGCAGGGTTGCCGTTGACTGTCACGGTTGCATTGGCGTCATTGGTGGTGGGGGTCACGGTCACAGTGCTTACAGTATTGGCCACCGAGGCCGTATAGGCAAGCGTGCCGCTGGCAAAGCCTGGGCTCAAGCTGCCGCTGCTCAGCGTCAGAGCCGAGAGGGTCGCGTCGGAAGATGCCGCGCGGGTCACGGCCAGCGTATAGCTTTGGGTGGTGACCCCATCTTGCGCGGTGACCAGAATTGTCACCGTATTGGCGCCCGCCGCCAGTGGGACAGGGGTTGTCGCAGGGTTGCCGTTGACTGTCACGGTTGCATTGGCGTCATTGGTGGTGGGGGTCACCAGGAGAGAGCTCGTGCTATTGGCCACCGCGGCCGTATAGGCCAGCGTGCCGCTGGCAAAGCTTGGGCTCAAGCTGCCGCTGCTCAGCGTCAGGGCCGAGAGGGTCGCGTCAGTTGATTGGCGCGTGACAGTGACAGTATAGACCAAAACCGAAGTCCCATCCTGTGACGTCACTTGTATCGAAACGGTGTTGTTGCCCACTGAGAGCGGCACAGTACGAATGACGCTGCCGTTGACCAGGACCGCTGCGTTAGACTCATTGGGGATTGCGGTTACGAAAACCGAGCTCACCGAATTGCCCACTGTGGCCGTATAGGAAAATGTCCCGCTTGCGAAATTCGGGCTCAAATTGCCCGAGCTGAGACTGACCAGCGACAGCGTGGCGTCGTTAGATTGATGAAAAATGGACAATGTATAGGCAAGCGTCGTCCCATCTGGCGCCGTCACAACAATGTTCACGTTCTGACCGGCATTCGGTTGGGCTGTCAGGGTCACGGTTTGCACGCCCGTGCCGGTGGTGTTGAGGTTTACGGGTGTTCCATCCACGGTTACGGAGGCATAGCTTGCTTGGGCGCTGCTATATTGATTGACCGTCAGCGTGATCGCAGCACTGGTTTGAAAAGGGAGGACTGCAAAATAATTTGTGGTTCCCGGCGAGACAACAATCGGCGCCGTTGAATTGGCCACCGATAGGCTGGCCAAGGTGGCATCCGAAGAGAGGGTGAAAAATCCAGAGGTGGGTGTGGCGCCAAATCCCGTCGCACCGCTATATGTTGTGGTGAAGGCGGTCGCACCATTAAACATATCCGAGAAATCTGTCACGTTGCTCACATCCCACCCGCGGATTTCCTGATCAAAGACAGTGGCGCCCCGAAACATACTGTTCATAGCGGTCACATTTGCGGTGTCCCATTGGCTGAGATCTTGGTCGAAGGCCGTGGCGTCCCAAAACATACCGTTCATAGCGGTCACATTTGATGTGTCCCATTGGCTGATATCTTGGTTGAAGGATGAGGCGCGATCAAACATATCGGTCATATCGGTGACATTTGAGGTGTCCCATTGGCTGATATCTTGATCGAAGGCCGTGGCGTCCCAAAACATACCGTTCATACTGGTCACATTTGCGGTGTCCCATTGGCTGAGATCTTGGTTGAAGACTGTGGCGCCTTCAAACATACTTTGCATAGTGGTCACATTTGAGGTGTCCCACTGGCTGATATCTTGGTTGAAGACATTCGCAGAAGTAAACATATTTACCATATTGGTCACATTTGACGTGTCCCATTGGCTGATATCTTGGTTGAAGGATGAGGCTGCCAAAAACATTGAGTCCATAAGGGTCACATTTGACGTGTCCCACAGCGATATGTCCCCGTTAAAGCTGCCCCAGTTTTGGAGGGCAGAGCCCATATCGGTCACAAGCGACGTGTCCCAATTTTCTATATCCCCATAGCCAGAGCCATCACCATAGATCGGGCAGATGCCTGTGACAGGGCTCTCTGCAAGACAGGCTGAGATCGCGGCCGTGAATGTGGTGTTATTTGGAATTGGGGTGACTGGTGTCACACCGTCGGACAAAAATTGCGCAGAGGCAGGAGACACCGCAAGACCTGCTGAAAGAATGATACCCGCGAAGACCGCAAAACCGCGGCGCCAAATTTTTTGTATTTTTTCCTGAACCGCTAACAAATATTGCCCCATGATGACATCCTTTAGAGAATCCGCTCGGTTCCTTGACGGCCATGGCCGCTGAGCTCTGACGGAGATTGGAGCCAATGAATTAATTCGAGGTAAAGTTTGGCGGAGCGTTTTATAAAAAGAGAGTGCTGGGCGGTTTTGATCCGAGCCACTGGCCGCTTTTGTCGATCCTCCGCGCGCCTCTGACCGCCAGATCCTCCAAAACCTGGGCGCTGGCCCGAAGATCAAACTCCGCAGCCACCATAAAAAAACGCAAACAATATATTGCTTAAGGCCTGCCTGCACATTTGACATCCTGTGAGCAATTGATTGATCGCATGGCAGGAGGGGCGGCGACATCGGCAATGTCGCGCGCAGCAGCGCAACTCGTCGGGCGATGAGACCGGAGCAAATACGATCGCAAGTCAGTCGCGCGCGCCGTCGTTTATCGATTATTCAGTTTGCCATGCCCGATATTCAAACTTATACGAGAGCCTGCGCGGCAAGGGTAAATGACATGAAACACTCAATTCTCACAATTAAGTGGGGCACTGAATTTTCCTCTGAACATGTAAACATATTGTTTAGGGCTGCGAGAGATATGAGTGCTTTGGATTTTCAGTTTATTTGTATGACAGATGACCCGAAGGGTTTGGACGAGAGCATCATCAGCTTGCCAATTCCAATGAGCGGGCTCCAGGCCTTTCCCAAATCACAAGGCGCCTGGCCCAAGCTGTGTTTGTTTCACCCCGAAATTGCCGATACGCTTGAAATCGTTTTGTTCTTGGATATTGATACGGTCCTGATCGGAAACATTGACCCCTTCTTTGAAGATCCCGGTGACAGGCTCAGAATGCTGAGTTGTGGCCCAAGATGGCGGCAGTTTGATCCGAGTTTTGAGCCCATGGGGGCCACGGGTGTGTTTACCTATAGGCCGTCGTTTCACACCAATATATTTGATGCGTTTCGCAAGGATCCTGAACTGGCCTATAACAACAACGTCGTTGAGCAAGCGTTTGTGGCCGCGCAGGCGCTCAAAAAAGACTATTATCCATTAGAGTGGATACAGAGTTTCAAGTATCATTTGCGGCGTCAATATGTGATGGACATATTTGTGCCGCCTTTGCAGCCTGCACCGGAAACCTTAATGGTCGCCTTTCATGGCTTTCCGCGCCCGAACTTCATTGCCGATAAAACCAGCCGCTGGGCTAAGTTTCCACGCTGCGGGCTTCACAGGCCGAAGTGGCTGATCGACTATTGGGATAAATACAAAGACGCGTGATGACCTTTGCCGACGCCTCCGAGCTCAGGCAGAGGCGCGCAGATCATATGATATAAAATCAATAATTTAGAATGTATTGCGCTCGAATTTCCTACACCAAAGTTCGGCGCACAGAGTCTTTCCAGCCTGCATATAGCCTCTCGCGATCGGGCGCGGCCATGTTGGGCTCAAAGCGGCAATCGCGGGCCCAGCTCTCCGCGAACCCCTGTTGGTCGGGGTAAACGCCAGCGCGTGATCCCGCCAGCCAGGCCGCTCCTAGGGCTGTGGTTTCCAAAACCTTGGGCCGATCCACGGGAGCGCCCAGAATATCTGCGAGAAACTGCATGGTCCAATCGGAGGCTGTCATGCCGCCATCGACGCGCAAAACAGCCTCGCCGGGCCGTCCCATGTCATCTTGCATCGCCAGCAGCAGATCACGGGTCTGATAGCCGACGCTTTGAAGCGCCGCTTTGGCAAATTCCTTGGGTCCCGAATTGCGGGTCAAGCCGAAGATCGCGCCGCGACATTCGGCATTCCAATAGGGCGCGCCAAGCCCAGTAAACGCAGGCACGAGGTATAGCGATTGAGTGGGATCGGCGGCGGCGGCCATATCTGCGGTTTCATGGGCCGCAGAAATAAGCCCCAGCCCATCGCGCAGCCATTGCACGACCGCCCCGGCGATAAAAATTGAGCCCTCCAGCGCATAGGTCGGCTTACCGTCAAGCTGATAGGCGATTGTACCCAGCATCCGATTCTTGGATGTCACCAAAGTGTCGCCGGTGTTCAGCAGCGCAAAACAGCCCGTGCCATAGGTTGATTTCAACATCCCAGGTGCGAAGCATGCCTGACCAATCGTCGCGGCTTGTTGGTCTCCCGCCACGCCCAGAATGGGTATAGCTGCACCAAACAAATCGGTTGTCCCGAACTCCGAGGCGCAATCGCGCACCTCTGGCAACATCACTTGCGGCACCTGCATCAGCGCGCAGATCTGCCCATCCCAGCAACCGCGGCGAATGTCATAGAGCATGGTGCGGGCCGCATTGGTCGCATCGGTCACATGCGCGCGCCCTTCGGTCAGCTTCCAGATCAAATAGCTGTCCATGGTCCCAAAGAGCAATTCACCCCGCGCCGCCCGCTCGGCTGCCCCTTCCACATGAGTGAGCAGCCAATGCAGCTTGGTCGCGGAAAAATAGGGATCAAGCAAAAGGCCGGTCTTTTGCTTGATCTCTGCCTCATGTCCCTCGGCACGCAGATGATCGCAAAATGCAGAGGTGCGCCGATCCTGCCAAACAATCGCCTTATGAATGGGCGCGCCCGTTTTGCGGTCCCAGACCAAAGTCGTTTCCCGCTGATTGGTAATGCCGATAGCCGCGATATCTTTGGCGGTGCAGCCCGCCTGCTGCATCACACCGCCAACAACCGATTGCACAGAGGCCCAAATCTCCTCTGCATCGTGTTCAACCCATCCCGATTGCGGGAAATATTGTTGAAATTCTTGCTGGCAGGATTGGACCGGGTGCATGTCTTGGTCAAAAAGAATGGCACGGCTCGAGGTGGTGCCTTGATCAATAGCCAGAATATAGGTCATGAAAACTCCCGCCGTTTAAGGATATTTCGGATTCAAAATGTGCCGCGACTGTAGGGGCGATGTAAAGGGGATTTAACCGCGAAATCCGGTGGCCACGACGAATTTCTCTGACGAGCTTGAGCGCGATGCCGGCGGTTTCATATTGATGACTTTGGTGAATTTTTGCTTGAGCAGCGCTTGCAGCTCGCCTTCTGCGCCGCCAGCCAAAACCTTGGCCACAAAAGTGCCACCCGGTGTCAGCACGTCAAAGGCAAAATAAGCCGCCGCTTCGCATAACGCAATGATGCGCAGATGGTCGGTTTGCTTGTGACCTGAGGAGGCAGCTGCCATATCCGACATCACCACATCGGCGGGCCCGTTGAGCCAGGCCTTCACCTTGGCATCTGCATCATCTTCCATGAAATCGAGCACATGAATCTCCGCGCCGGGAATGCTCTCGACCTCTTGCAGATCCACTCCCAAAATTGTGCCGACCTTTTTGCCCTGCCGCGTGCCCAAGGCGTTGATGCGCTGGACCGCCACTTGGCACCATCCGCCCGGTGCACAGCCCAGATCCACAACCCGCGCGCCGGGCACCAAGAAACGAAATTTATCATCAAGTTCCAGTATCTTATAGGCCGCGCGTCCGCGATACCCATCGGCCTGGGCCCGCTTGACATAGGGATCATTCAGCTGCCGCTCCAGCCAGAGCGTTGAGGAAAGTTTCCGCCCCCGGGCCGTTTTCACTTTGACGCGCAGATCTCGCTGACCGCGCCCACTGTTATTGCCTGGAGTTTTCGCCATATCGCCTCAGCTCTTTTGTTCGCTCAAAACACCGTCTGCGCTCATTTGTGCATAGAGTAAACCCTCGCGCAGGCCCCGATCGGCCACCGATAATTTATGGGTGGGCCAGCACCGCAGCAAGGCTTGCAAAATGGCCGCCCCAGACATGATCAGCGCTTGGCGATCTTTGCCGATACGCGGATCATTTTGACGTCCGACCGGGCCCAAACGCAGATAATCATGAATCACCTTGTCAATTTCAATGGAAGACATCGCCAGCCCATCGACCTTATTACGATCATAACGGCGCAGCCCCAAGTGGCTGGCCGCGACAGTCGTCACCGTGCCACTTGTCCCGATGATTTGGAAATGCTCCATTTTATAGGCGCGATCATAGGGGATGAAACTCTCTAACTTTTCCTCGAACAATAGGCTCATTAACGCAAAGCGGCCCGCGTCATCTTCCACATCATTGAACAAATCGCGCAGGGTCGCCACCCCAAGGGGCACTGAAATCCAATCCACCACCTTGGCCCCGTATTTGTTCGGACGCTCGCCCGAACGAAACCCGCGGTGCATATGCATAATGGCGCGGCTGCGCAATTTGGGTGTTACATCCACCAGGTCAATCCACACCAATTCGGTGGACCCGCCGCCGATGTCGACGACCAATAGCTGGTCTGTATCGCGATTCACCAGGGGGGCGCAGGACAAAACCGCCAATTGCGCCTCCTCCTCCGCCTTGATGATTTCCAGCTTCAAGCCCGTTTCCTTGCGGATTTGNCGCATGAGCTCGGGGCCATTGGCNGCGCGCCGGCACGCNTCTGTGGCCACCAGACGCATTTTTTTCACCCGATATTGCCGCAATTTTTGGCTGCACACCCGCAAAGCCTGAAGGGTGCGCGCCATGGAGACACGGCTGAGGCGCCCAGTTTCTTCCAAACCCTGCCCAAGCTGGACCGATTTTGAGAAGCTGTCCACAATTTTAAATTGCGCCCCCTCCGGTTGCGCAATCAGCATGCGGCACGAATTTGTACCAAGATCCAAAGCCGCATAAAGCGGATGAACCTGGGCCTTGAGGCCTGCGGTTGACTCAACCGCTTTGGGAATCGCATCCGCAGACCGAGGACGCTGTGGCGT
>JGI26083J51738_10000515_pt1 | contig 21144 bp, 21 predicted proteins | sample SaaInl85LU_5_DNA_FD_51738 | JGI IMG/M metagenome (IMG submission 51738)
TTGTTGCTGCAAAACCAGTATTCAAAGCTGCTGATTTTCCGTAATTTCTTCGGAATTTAATTCCTTTAATAAATGGAAAACTAGTTTTAAGTTCTTCTAAAATTGCCCAAGATTTATCCTTGCTTCCATCGTCAATCAATATAACTTCGAAAGAATAATTCTCTTTCTTGCACACTTTTTCTATCCAGGTAATTAATTCTGGCAATGACTCTTCCTCGTTAAACAAAGGAACTACGATAGATAAATCAATATTTGTTGTTTCCAATACCTTTTATTTTATTCGTTTATTTCTTCAATCCACTTGTGAATTGCTCAATCAGATTTTCGATGTTTTTATCCGTTTTTAAAACTGAGGAATCCATCCCTTCAATAGTTTCAAGAGCTTTATCTAAATCTATTTTTTCAATTAATTCATTAATCCCTTCGCTATTTACATCAATCTTTTCTCCCACTTTCTCGAGTATTCCATTGAAATCTATACCATTAAATTTATCAAGTAAATTATCCAAAGCATTTACTGCCGAATTCTGTACATCTACTTTCCAGACTCCGTTTTCCATCAAAAGAGAAAGCGGAAAAGGCTTTGAGTCTCCTTCAATAAAACAATCGCAATTACTTACTTCGTTTTCGGTAACACAATCTACGGCATTTATTTTTCCGTTTTTTAGGGTTAAATTTAAGTTGTCACCTACCAAATTCATGATAGATTTAGATTTTTCTGTCACTAATAATTTTGCCTTAGCTCCATCTTTGTTTTGAATAGCCTTGTAAAATTCTTTGGTTACATTTTCTGGCGAATTAGGATTTGAACATGCGAAAAGCAGACCCAAAAATAAAAATGCAATGTATTTTAATCGATTCATCTAAGAATTTTTTTAATTGAAAATTGAAGATACAAAAAAAGGCACAATATGAATTGTGCCTTTTTTTTAAAATTAGTTAAAATACTAATTAGTGAGCAGAAACTTCTTCAGTTACTTCTTCAACCATTTCATCCATTTTAGCGGCAGCTGAATCCATAACCTCTTCTACAGTTTCAACAGTTTCTTCTACAGTTTCCTCAACAGTTCCTTCTACTGATTCAATTGTCTCAGTTCCAGCATCTACTGCTCCTTCAGCAGCGTCAGTAGCAGCTTCACATGAAAATAATGCAACAGCAGCAACGATAGTTAAAAATTTAATTTTCATAATCTTTGATATAATAGGGTTAATAATTGTACAAAGCTAACATAATTCTAATAATCTCAAAAAAAAAGTACCTTAATTATTGAAAATCAATTGAATTTTTCGCATATCCTTCCCATTTCTCGAGAACTTGTTGCATATCTTCTGGCATTTCTGAGTTAAATTGCATGAAATCACCGGTGTAAGGATGAGTAAAACCTAAAGTTTTTGCATGCAAAGCCTGTCTTGGTAATAACTTGAAACAATTCTGAACAAATTGTTTGTATTTTGTGTAGGTTGTTCCTTTTAAAATTATTTCACCACCATAGTCAAAATCATTGAACAAGGTATGACCAATGTGCTTCATGTGAGCTCTAATTTGGTGAGTTCTTCCTGTTTCTAGTTCACACTGCACCAATGTAGTGTATCCATATCTTTTGAGAACTTTGTAATTGGTTACGGCTTCTTTACCAAAGGAACCATCTTCGTACACAGTCATTAATTTTCTATTCTTCAAAGAACGACCGATGTGTCCTTCTATTCGTCCTTCATCTTCTTGCACATCTCCCCAAACCAAAGCATAATATTTCCTCTCTGTTGTTTTATCAAAGAACTGTTTAGAAAGCTCTACCAGTGCCTTTTCTGTTTTGGCAACTACCATCAGTCCAGTAGTGTTTTTATCCAATCTATGAACAATTCCCGGTCTTCCCTCAAAATCGTCTCTTTTGGGTAAATTATCAAAATGATAAAGCAGGGCATTTGCCAAAGTTCCTTCAAAATTTCCATAACCCGGGTGAACTACCATTCCCATAGGTTTATTAATCACTGCCAAGTAATCATCTTCATAAACAAAATCCAACGGAATATTTTCGGCTACTAACTCAGTCTCTCGAACTGGGTAAGGATAACTCAATGTAATTACCTCTCCTGGTTTTGCCTTGTAATTGGGTTTAATTTCGGTACCATTTGACTTTACATAACCATTTAGAGCAGCTTCTTTCAACTTAGTTCTTGAAATATTTGGCAACCTATTCATTAAGAACTTATCCACTCGTGTTACTTCCTGACCTGGATCCACAGTAAATTTATAATGCTCAAATAACTCCGGATTCTCTTCTGGATTTACTATCTCTTCTTCTACTTCTTTCTCTTTCTTTCGTTCTTGACTCACTGTTCTCTTAATTTAATTTTTGACAAATCGTGTTATAAATTGCCTGTTTTTTTCGTCCGTAATTCTCATTACATACATTCCGTTCTTCAAATTTGCAACATCCAAAGTGGATACAAAAGTAGTCGAAATAACCAATTTTCCAGTCAAATCAATCACATCTATGTTTTTCACCTTCTCGTTGGTTGACAATTGTACGGTTATTTGAGAGTTTGCTGGATTTGGAAAAACAACTGACTGTGGCAAAACTTCATCTTCGTTTAAGCCCACAGAATAATCTCTTTGGTATACAAAAGAAGGTCGAATCATAAGCGTTCCTTCAAAACCTGATTTTTGCCAAACTCCATTACTGTTGTAGAAAGTATTGTCCAAATTATTAATATTCTTATCAAAACCTATATTAATTCTATCTGGAGTAGTTTGAGAAATTCCAACAAAATAACTTCCGGCTGGCAGAAAGTGATTGCTATCCAAAGGATATTCATAAAACCCATTCACACCCAAATTGTAACGAGGTACATCCAGCGCAACTTTTTCATACATAATTGAGCCTGGTTTGTTTCCTGATTCACTCCACAAAGTAATGATAAATGGCGTAGAACTCATGTTGTCAGCCGAAGGGGTAAAATGAATAAAAACCGATTTTATTGAATCTCCTTGAGTCAAACTAAAACGTGATGCTATTTTTGAATTTAACCCTCCTAAACCTTGAACTCCATATGCCGCTTCGGCCGTACCGTCATCATAAGAATAAAAATCACTAAACTCTTGAATAAACCTTAATGTATCGTTCATTCTGCAAAAATCAGGAGTTGTATTGTGCTTTACTTCTACCAAAAATGATGCGTTTGTATCGTTTACCGAAGTATCGTAAAAATATCCTGACGGAATTTTGTATTCCGTAGTGAAGTTTGTCATACCAGAAATGGATGGCGTATTTGGATTGGGGATAGTTTGCTGAAGAGCTGATTGATAAAAAATATTCAGCGTATTTCCTCCTATTAATCTCCCTACAGCGTTATTATTTCTTTGATTTACCAAAATAGAATCTTTCATTGCTGCGCTGGTTTCCCGTTTAAAATGTTTCCAAGGCATAGCTGTATACTTCTTCAATAAGGTATGAGATGGCAATTGAAACGCTACATCATCTCTAATATCATCCGTTGAAAACCTAGATTGATCAAGAAAAACATAATCGATATTCCAGTGGTCAAAACTCCCTGAAAGAGAAGCGTAATTAACAAATCGAAACTTAAAACCAGCCTCTAAAAATCGAGCATCTGTAATTTTAATCATTACTTGTTTAAAGTTAGTATCTAGTTGAGCCCCATCCACTTTCCACATAGAAACCCATTCGCTATCGTTGGGCGAATAAAACTGTAACACAAGAGAGTCTTCTAGTTCTGGCTCATTGCCCAAACCTTGAGGTTGGTAATAGAAACTCAAGTAAATTGAGTCTGACAAGGTGTATGGAAATCCTGTTGTTTTTGTATCTAAAAAAATTGGTTTGGATGTTAAATAATCCGCTTTTCCATAAGTAAAGGCAGTTGAAAAATCATAAGGATAGCCATTTTCATTTAATCCATCAAATGTTACAACCCCAATCGTAGGAGGATTAATTGCATAATCATTGTTCAGATACACATAATTATCTTGCCAGTAACTTTGTGTATCTGTCGCTTTTACAAAAAATACTTGTGCAGAATCTTGTTCAACATCTGGCGGAAATACACCATAAAAATTATCAGGGTTTGCCGCTGTACCAATTGTATCATCCGTATTATAAGCCGGCCAAACCATTACGGTATTGCATACGACTGGATACACGTCCAAATCACAAATCGTTCGCAGGCCAATTGGAGCCAGCGGAAATGTATCTATTTGGAATGAATCGGGCGTAGCCGTTGGTGTGTATTGATAATGGTAAGTAGTATCCAGCATATACCTTGCAGTATCTGCTTCAGGCAAAACTCCATTGTATATCACATAAAAAAGTGAATCATATACATTGGCATCAGTTGATTTTGCATTATATTTTTTGAACCTATCGGTAGAAAAATCGTCTTTTATAGGTAGATGAATCGTATCAATAGCATAGATAAAGAGTTCATCAATCGACCTTTGAACTGGTTTAGTTTTTCTTGCTAAAGTTGGATTTATTCCGAGTGGCTCTAAACTTTCTTGAGCAAAATTGGCAAAAGAAATAAAGAAAAGGATACAAATGGAAATTAGACGCATGTTGGATTATTTTGTCAAAATTATTATGATTTCGCTTCCTTCCGCAATGGTAAATCCTTCAACAAACTCTGGAGATTGTTGTTCTATAATTGCGCTTGCAGAATCGGACGCAGTTTTGCAATCTTGACAATTGTATACTGGAACCAAAAGAAAGTTTTTGTTTGTTAACTCTAAATTTGCCTCGCTTATTGTCTTTCCAACCAAATTTGGAACCAAAATCTGTGAAGCCCCTCCTTGTCCTTTTCCTACAACAACTGTTACCGTTGACTCTTTTTCTAATAAAAACCCCTCTTTCACCGAATTTCCCTTATACTTAACATCAAGGACTACATCCTTGTAAGGACTTGCTTCATATTCCCATTTTGGCGAGAGGCCTGCGATGGTAAGTTTTGTAGAAGCCAATGATTTTGAATTATCAATAATGGATGGTAATTTTATTTTTTGCTTTGTAGATCTCACCAAGGTCAAATAAACAATTCGTTGGCTTTTTACCCAAGATTCGGTAGTATCTGAAAAAGGAACTGGATTTTGTAGAATAACCGTATTAAGAGGTAACGAACTGAAAACAGAATCAACAGATAATCGTAAATTATTTTCCTCTGCCAATTTATTTGCCTCATCCAANGACAGCCCCATAAAGTTAGGAGTTTCTATTTTCTCACCATGCAACGTATAGCTTTTGAGCCACATTAAAGTACCGAAAANAAGAAAAACAACTGTGACTAGTGCCAAAATTGCATGCCTAAAAAACGGACTAGATTTGATTTTTTTCCACATGGATTTTTCGAAATAATTGGTTAGTTGACAAATATAACGAAACTCGGGGAATTGTATTTTATTACTTTCTTATATTTCGGTTGTTGAACCTGCAAGAATAAAATTAGCGAAATTGTGATTGAACCGTTACTTTTGTTTTTCTACAAAACAAAGCAAATGAATTTTACCGCATTAGACTGGTCCATTATTATTGCCTTTTTACTCATCACCTTATTTGTTGGTTTGTATTTCAAGAATTCTGCTAGTAAAAGTCTTACTGATTTTTTCTTAGCAGGTCGAAATTTACCCTGGTATATTGCCGGAATTTCTATGGTTGCAACAACATTTGCTGCCGACACACCTTTGTGGGTTGCAGAGGTTATAAAAAAGAACGGAGTTTCGGGGAATTGGCTGTGGTGGAATATGATGATTGGAGGAATGGTCACTACTTTTTTCTTTGCAAAACTGTGGCGAAGAGCCAATGTTCTTACCGAATTAGAATTTCTTGAAATAAGATATTCTGGAAAAGCGGTGAATGTTTTCAGAAGTTTTAAATCTGTTTATTTGGGAATATTTTTTAATGCAATTGTAATTGGGTGGGTAAATGCTGCCATGATAAAAATTTTGGAAGAGTTTTTTGGAATTGATTATTTTACAGCTTTTCAAGTAGTAGCAGGACTAATGGTTTTAATAGCTATTTACAGTACAATTTCTGGATTACTAGGTGTAGCAATCACCGATGCTTTGCAATTTGTACTAGCGATGGCTGGTTGTATTATTTTAGCAATTATTATGGTGAATTCTGAGCAGGTTGGAGGAATTGATGGACTCAAGGAAAAGCTTCCTGCTTGGCGATTTGAATTCTTTCCAAATTTCAATTCAGCTAATTCTGTCGGTACNTTTTCTGTTTCCATTCTGGCTTTTTTAAGTTTCGTAGGTGTTCAGTGGTGGGCAAGTTGGTATCCTGGTGCCGAACCTGGCGGTGGAGGTTATATTTCGCAAAGAATGATGAGTACCAAAAATGAAAAACATTCGGTCTTTGCAACCTTGTTTTTTCAAATAGCTCATTATTGTTTACGTCCTTGGCCATGGATAATTGTAGGGCTTTGCGCCTTGGTTGTATATCCCGAACTTTCTCAAGCCGATGCTGGAAAAGGGTTTGTAAAAGCGATGAATGAATTTATGCCTTCAGGATTGAAAGGACTACTTTTTACTGCATTTTTGGGTGCTTATATGAGTACAATTTCTACTCAACTGAATTGGGGAGCGAGTTACTTAACAAATGATTTATACAAAAGAAATTTTGGTCAAAAATCAAGTCAAAAAAAACTAGTAAGAATTGGTAAACTTTTTACTGTTGTAATTATGATAGTGGCCGTAATCACTACTACTTTTATCGAAACTATTGATGGAGCCGCTCGTTTCTTAATTGGTTCTTCTGCTGGGCTTGGAGCTGTATTAATTCTGAGATGGTATTGGTGGAGAATAAATATATGGAGTGAAATAAGTGCCACTTTAGCTCCTATTCTTGGATATTCTGTTGCCAAATATATCATTGCTCCTGTGTATCAATTGGAAAATTCCAATGTTTTTATCGAAAACGAAGGAATTATTTTAGTCACAACGCTCTTCACCACCATTGTATGGCTCATAGTTACATTCATAACAAAACCAACCAGTAAAGAAAAACTGCAATCCTTTTACAATCAAGTAAAACCAGATGGCGCATGGAAACCTTTTAGACAAAAATCAAATAATGGTTCATCCAACTTGATGTACCTAGCGTTTTGTTGGATTTCATCTGTGTGGATGACCTATTCTGTTTTGTTTTTAATCGGAAAATTAATTTTTAAAGAATGGAATTCTGTAATGATTTGGGGCGCGAGCTCGTTGGTAAGTTTTATAATATTTAGGATGTTTTTGAATAAAACCTCCATCATGGATAAAGAAGAAAAAATAGATGGATAATAGTAAAAATTGGTTTGCAAGTTGGTTTGATTCTCCTCATTATCACATTCTTTACAAGAATAGGGATTATAAGGAGGCAGAATACTTTTTGAAAAAACTAACGGACTATCTTAAACCTAAGAACACAGATAAGATTTTGGACTTAGCTTGCGGAGCTGGAAGACATTCTATTTTTTTAAACAAGCTAGGATTTAATGTAACCGGTGTAGATTTATCTCCCAATAGTATCGAAACAGCCAATGAATCGAGCAACGAAACTTTGCACTTTGATGTGCATGATATGAGAGAGATATATACCGAAAATGGGTTCAATTATGTGTTTAATATGTTTACCAGTTTTGGTTATTTCGAGTCTAACGAAGAAAACATAATAATGCTTCAATCGGTTGAAAAAACACTAATGCCAGAAGGAATATTTGTTTTGGATTTTTTTAATGCCCACCGAGTTGTGAGAGATTTAGTGAGAGAAGAGACCAAAGAAATAGAAGGAGTTCAATTCGACTTAAAAAGAGAAATAGTTGAAGGACAAATCATCAAATACATAAATTTTAAAGACAATAACAAAACATTTTCTTTCCAAGAAAAAGTTCAAGCAATAGATCTGCCTCAATTTGAATCCTTATTTTCACACACAGGATTAAAAATCATTGCTACCTTTGGTAACTATTCGTTAGAGGAATACAATCAGCAAGATTCGGAAAGATTAATATTGATAGCACAAAAAGTAAATGGATAATTTTTTTACCTACATTTTATTAGCAGGCGTTGTAATGCTTGGCGGTGGTTTGGTTTATTTTTTGAAAGAAAAAATCACAAGCGGACTTAGGTATTTATTAGCGTTCAGTGGAGCTTTTATGCTTGGAATTGCAGCCTTGCATTTAATTCCGGAAGTGTATGCCAGCCACGATAAATCAATTGGTATATTCGTACTGCTTGGTTTTTTGGTTCAACTCGTGTTGGAATATTTTTCTCAAGGAATAGAGCATGGACACATTCATGCACACAAAAATGCAAGCTCTAAGTTTTTTGCACCTCTACTTATAAGTTTGTGTATTCATGCATTTCTGGAAGGACTTCCTCTCGCAAATGAAACCTTAGGTCACAATCACTCCCATGGTTTTATTCACTCGGATGAACACTCGTTTTTGATTAGTATTTTACTTCACAAATTCCCTATCGCAATTGCCTTGATGACTTTATTTATAAAATCAGATGTAAAAATAAAAAGAGCCTTCTTTTGGTTGTTTGTTTTCTCTCTGATGGCGCCACTTGGGAATCTTGTAGCTCTATACTACATGGATTTCTTTGAAGCCAATGGCAACATTATGAATAAAATTTTGGCCTTAGTAGTTGGGATGTTTTTACACATATCTACTACCATTTTGTTCGAAACGGATGAAAGTCACAAGTTCAATTTGGCAAAATTAATACTTGTTATTTCTGGAGGATTCATCGCTTACTTAGTTGCTTAGTCTAGCAAAGGCAAATCAAATCTATTTTCTACTTTCGATTCAATTTTTTTAAACAATTGAGAAGGCTTGTAAGTTCTCCAATTGTCCATTTCAAAATCTTCGCCACACAATACGAAGTTATCTATGTTTGCATCTCCAAATTCATCCAAAACATGCTGATGGAAATTGAGAAATACAATCCAGCCATCTTCTAATTCATCCAACCATTCTTCATAGTACAAATCATCCGAACTATGAAAATTCAAAACATTTTCACCTATTAAAATAAATTTATCAATCCCCTCTCCTATCAAAATTTCAAGAACTTCAATCTTTAAATTCATGATGTCATTTTCGATACAATCGTTCCACTCTCCTATTAATTCTATGATAGCAAAATTATTGTCGTAATCCGCAAATATGATTTTTACAAACAAAGTTTCGGAACCAAAATCATCCCATTGCGGATGAAGCAAAAAATTATACACCTTGTTCGTAAACTCAAATTCACTGTATTCTCTCTCAAAAAAAGGTGACCGATAATCTTCGGAAGCTACATAAAGGTTTCGCCAATTGTAAAAGGGTTCTATCGCGTGCATGAATTTCTAAATTTATTTTTCAAAAGTATTAAAAAAAAGAATGTGTATTTAAAAAAAGAAAGATGTTAATCAAAGGGCATAAATAACAATAACTGGTAGTTTTTATTATATTTGAATTCCTCTAAAAACACCGAAATAAATGAGACTATTCCCTAAAAAACCAAATAAATTAAAGTATTCTTTAACATCAGACAACAAATTCAACGCTCTTAGAAAAAAGGAGTTTTCAAGATTGGATAGTTTGGGACAAACCTATCTGGATTACACAGGTGGAAACTTACATCCCAAATCACTATTGTCGGATCATTACAATGTATTGCAAAAATCAATTTTGGGAAATCCTCATTCCACAAACCCTAGTTCTCAAATGGCAACAAAATTAGTGGAAGAAGCACGAAAAAAAATTCTTTCCTTTTTTAATGCTGATGATTACTACTGTATTTTCACGCCCAATGCTTCTGGAGCTCTTAAAATTGTGGGAGAAAGTTATCCATTTGAAGACAACGGTCATTTTTTACTCATTTCGGACAATCACAACTCCGTGAACGGAATACGAGAATATTGTAAATCCAAAGGTGGAGACTATACTTACTCTCCTATTTTTCAATCTGATTTAAGAATAGACGAGGATAAATTAATGGAAAACATAACTTCATTCGGTAATAAGAAAAATAAATTATTTGGTTTTCCTGCCCAATCGAATGTATCTGGAGTTAAGCACGATTGGAAATGGGTGAAAACAGCAAAAGGCAACGGTTGGGATGTTCTGCTGGACGCTGCTGCATTTGTACCTACTTGCAAGTTGGATTTAAAAAAAGTTCAACCCGATTTTGTTTCGGTTTCATTTTATAAAATATTTGGTTTTCCTACTGGAATTGGCTGTCTTTTGGTGAAAAAAGATTCATTTCCTAAACTAAAAAAACATTGGTTCGCTGGCGGAACAGTAGATTATGTTTCGGTAAAGAAAAGCAATCATTTACTTATTGCCAATCACGAAAGGTTTGAGAACGGAACTATCAATTACTTGGATATTCCTGCAATTAAACTCGGATTGGATTTTATTGAATCCATTGGAATTGATAACATTAGAAAAAGAATAGTTGAATTAACACAGCTCTTTCTCACAGAAATGTCACAATTAAAACACGACAATGGAATTCCTGTTGTGCGAATATTTGGCCCATTGAATACCGAAAACAGAGGTGGAACAGTGATTATGAATTTTCAGGACAAGGACGGGAAGACTTTTCCATTCGACTGGATAGAAAACCAAGCAAACAAAAAACTAATTTCAATCAGGTCGGGTTGTTTCTGTAATCCTGGAATAGACGAGGTGAATCATTGTGTTTCAAACGAAGAAATGACAAAATTTTATTCGAGTAGAAAAGATCAGAGTTTTGATTCTTCTACCAATTATTTAAAATATATGTCTCAGCAGATTGGCAGAATGCGAGGAGCTACAAGAGTTTCTTTTGGAATTGCAACCAATACAAAAGACATTGAAACTTTCGTGGATTTTGCATCTAAACTGAAAAATAAATCTATTTCGATTGTCGATGAATTGAAGGGTGAAGGAATGTTAAATTAAGTATAAACAACTTGCTTTGTTCTTAGAAAATAAATTTAGTTCTAGTAGGTAAGAGTGACAAGTCCAAAAATTTCTTGAATAATTCCATCTGGCTTTTTCACTAAGAGTTTATAAACATATGTTCCTTCCATAACTTTTGTATCCTCAAAAGTACCGTCCCATCCTTCGTCCGTTTCGCTGCCCTCGTACAGCAGATCACCCCATCTATTAAAAATTTGCAAATCGTAACTTAAATTTCCAGAAAAATAAATGGCAAGTAAATATCATTGTAGGAATCATCATTAGGGGTAAATGAGTTAGGCATAAAAGTAGTATTAACGGGCTCCAATACATTAATTTCAATAAGCAAAGAATCTAAACAACCAAATTGATTGGATGCAATCAATTTCACCTCATTTATTCCTGTTTTTCCAAAANAATCAATGCATGGACTTATTGCAATTGATGAATCAACTCCAAATCTCCAGAAATAATAATCTGCAAAAGTAGTGTTGTTAGTAATACAAGCAATTGCATATTCTGAAGGAATTTCCGAAGGATAACTTACAGAAATTATGGGTTTTGGATGCGTTGTTATATTTTTTGTAATAGAATCTTTACAGCCATTACTATCTATGACAATATGCTTAACAGAGGATAAATTGGATAATATTCGAGAAAATGAAGAGGACAAAATAGAAGTATCCACCATTACAAATTCCCAAGAAAACATATTAATATTCTGTGAAGAAACATTCGTTAGACTACCATCGCAAACTGTATCAAAAACAAAATCCGCATCGGGCGCTTTGTTAACAGAAACAACAAAAGAAGTGTCAAATCCACAGCCCAGTTGAGACAGCGAGGAAAGCGAGATTGTTTTGTTTCCAGCTGTTGAATAGCTGTGATATACCATACCAAATGTATCTAGCAGCATTGTTCCGTCTCCAAAATCCCATCTATAAGTTAAAATAGAATCGATAGATGTGCTTGAATTTTGAAACAGAATTTGATCACCTACACAAACTTGAACTGGTATCGAATTTAGGACAAAGGATGGTGAGTTTTGAACAATCAAAGTAGTGGTAACGATACTATCCAATCCAGATGAACTGGTTAAAGAATCGACATAAGACCCAGGTGTTTTTACAAATCTATTTTCAAGAAAAACACTATCCCCTGAGCAAATTACAAGCGTATCAGCTGAATGAAAAGCTGAATTCATTGCAGAATAATCACAGATCGCCAAGCCGCTTCCATCATGACCTCCCAAACCAGAAATTGTTAACGAAGTAAATGGAATCGAATTTGAAACAGTAAAATGAATTCCACCTCCAAATGTAGCTATGGTAGATCCAAGTCCAGATGTAATTACTGGTCCCGAAACAGAAGTAAAACAAGATGTATGGTTAGTGATTGAAGGTACACCTGTATTTGTTATAAAAGAAAAAACTTCATTTCCTGAACTTGCTCCACCTCCCTGACTAATTGTTCCTGCTCCAATTATTGACATTGTTATTTGACCAATTGGTTGGGAAAAAGAAAAGGTTATGTTATAAGTTCCAAGGGCTCCAATTGAATATCCTTGAGTAGGAAATGTAAAGCCACATCCAGCCATTGTGGAAGTTCCAGAATATAGTATTGCACTTCCTGTCAATACACTCGTCATTACAATTCCATTTTGAGTATGTGGAGCAACAATTCCGACAGAACAGTTTTGCGAAAAAGCAGAGTTTGCAATTATTAAAAAAAAGAGAATTATTGTATTTTTTATCATTGAAGAAGGAAATTCGGTTACTGAAAATAACAAATACTTTTAATGAACCCAATTAAAAGTTAAAAACGGGCAGTTTTTTATATTAAAGTGTAAAAACTATTACTTTTGTTACATGGGAAAAATACTTGCCATTGACTATGGAATGAAAAGAACAGGAATTGCCATTACGGATAGTTCCAAAATTTTTGCGACTGGANTAACAACCGTTGCAAGCAATGAAATTTATTCATACCTAGCTCAACTTATGACAGAAGAGGAAATTGAAACTATTGTGATAGGAAAACCAATGAACTTACAAAATCTTCCCACTGATGCTACAAAACCCTCGGAAACATTAACAAAAAAACTAGGCAAAATTTACCCAGCTATAAAAATTGAAAGAGTGGACGAAAGATTTACTTCAAAAATGGCGAAAAAAGCTATGTTCGATGGAGGAATGAAGAAAAAGGACAGAAGAGATAAAAAAATGGTTGATAAAATAAGTGCTACCATCATTCTTCAGAGCTTTCTTGATTCTCAATCTTACTCCTATTTAAAATAAAAAAAATGATATTACCTATTTACGCATACGGTCATCCTATTCTGAGAAAAGAAACAGAAGAAATTGAGGAATTGAATGAGGAAACCAAAACATTGATTGAAAATATGTTTGAAACTATGTACGGTTCGCATGGAGTTGGACTAGCTGCGCCACAAATTGGCAAAGCTTTGAGACTGTTTATTGTAGATGCCTCGCCTTTTGCAGAAGATGAAGCTGAAAATGAAGAAGAGGAAAAGGAAAATGAATTTTTGAAAACTTTCAAGCGCGTTTTTATCAATCCAATCATAGAAGAAGAGCATGGAGAAGAATGGGGATTTGAGGAAGGATGCTTGAGTATTCCTGGAATAAGAGAGGAAGTTTGGAGACAGGACAACGTTGTAATATCTTATTACAATGAAAACTGGGAATTAGTAGAAGAAGAATTTACTGGATTGGCTGCTAGAGTTGTTCAGCATGAATACGACCACATCGAAGGTAAACTATTTACTGATTACCTTTCGCCAATGAAACGAAGACTAAACAAAAGAAAGCTAACCGATATTAGTAAAGGAATAGTTCCGGTGAAATACAAAATGACATTTTATAAAAAGTAAAAATTAACGAAATCATACTTAGATGCTTCTCGCAAAGTTGAGAAACTCAGAGTTCAAATCAGCATAAACCGAAGGCCTAATTTTTGCGAGTTATCGGAAAAGTATCGAAGTACTGTATTAGAAATTGAAAGACCAAAGTATTGAGCAAGCTAACAAAAATAAGAGTGGGCGGAGTTCCCGAGCATTTTAATCTTCCTTGGCACTTAGCCATAGAAAATGGTTTGTTTGAAAAAGAAGGAATCGAAATTGAATGGACTGTTTTTAAGGGAGGAACAGGTCAAATGACCCAGGCTCTGAGGGACAATGAAATAGATGTTTGTATTTTGCTTACCGAAGGAATCATTTCGGATATTGTAAACGGAAATCCATCCAAATTGATTGGCAAATACTTGAATACTCCTCTCATTTGGGGAGTTTACACAGGAATAAATAATCCGGTGAATCTTTACGGTGAGATTTATGATAAAAATTATGCAATCAGTCGATTTGGTTCGGGATCTCATCTTATGCCTATTGTAGATGCCAATGCAAAAAAGATAAAACTTCAAAAAGAACAGTTTCTGGTGATAAAAAATTTGGAGGGAGCCTTAGAATCTCTTTCTGAAAATGAAACGGACGCTTTTTATTGGGAAAAATACACCACCAAACCATACGTGGATAGCGGAATATTGAAACATCTTGGAGATTATGTAACTCCATGGCCGTGTTTTATGATTGCTGCCACAAACCGAATATTGGAAAGTGAAAAAAGTGCCATTGACAACATGCTCAAAGTCATTTATTTTANCTCAAAACAATTTATGACTTCGCCTACCTCTATTCAAGAAGTTAGCGACAGGTANAATCAAAAACTTGAAGATGTGGAAGACTGGTTTCACGCAACTGAATGGAGTACCAATGAAGAAATATCGGATAAGGTACTTGAAAATGTACTTCACACGTTAAAATACGCTGGAATCATTGACAAAAAACCTCAATTGGATTTTTTTAGAGCATAAAAAAGAGCCTCAATTTCTTGAGACTCTTAGTTTTTGTATTGTATTTCTGGCTTACAAATCTTCAAACTTTACATCAGAAGAATAATCTTCTGGATTGTCTTCCTTGTAATTTCCTGTAGCTCTTAATTCTTCAATTTTAGACAATACATCTTCAAAACCATCTTTGAATTTTTCGAAATCTTCTTTGTACAAAAACAGTTTGTGTTTTTCAAAAAAGAATTCTCCATCATCTTTGTATTTCTTTTTACTTTCTGTGATTGTTACGTACAAGTCGTTACCTCTTGTCGCTTTTACATCAAAAAAATAAGTTCTCTTCCCTGCTCTTACTGCATTAGAATAAATCTCATCTCTGTTCATTACATCATCCATCAATTTATTATTTTATGTTAATACAAAACAAACTTACTAAAAAATGTCTTCTAAAACCAATATTTTAAAAAGGGATTTATCCCTTTTTAAGCTCTTTTTTTTCCCTTATCTTTACCCTTGAATGAAGGATCAAACACAATACAGAAACAACATTACTTTGTATGCCATACTGGCTACGATTGTACTTCATGTACTTGTAATTTTGTCATTCAATTTAACTAAAATTCAATCAGAAATGACAGTATTTTCAGATGCTGCAATTCTCGAACTCGATTTTAAAGAGCCCGAAGAAATTGAAAAAATGCTTCTACCGCCAGAGCAAAATATTGACGAATCGAATCAAGATATAAAAGATTTGATGCAAGATATTCAAGACATTAGAAAAAAAAGTAGGACAAATTTTAGTGAAAGTAGAATTAATCAAGANATTGAAAATGAAGTGATTGAAAGAAACAATCAATCCTTAAATGAGAAAAACAAAAAAAAAGAATCTGGGACAAACAGTTCNATAAAAGAAACTCCTACCAAAGAAAATGAAACGCAAGATAAAAGTGCCGAAGCAGAAAACAGCTATGCNGGAAAAGTAACCCGATATTGCAATGTTCAGGGTAGAGAATGCTATACGGTAGCTCCAAGTTATACTTGCAAAGGTGGAGGACAAGTTCAAATAGACATAAAAGTGGATAAAATTGGTACGGTAAAATCTGTGAAGGTGAATACAGCCAATACCACCACAACCAACGAGTGTATCCTAAACCAAGCGCTAGATTATGCCAAAAGAACAACAAAAGTAAGCTCTGACTTGAAAGGAGAACACGCAAACTCGGGATACATTATTTATAACTTCGTGAGCCAATGATAAAGCATTTTTTTATTCCTCTGTTCATCCTCTCTTCTGTTTATTCTATGGGTCAAAATTTGAGAAACATTTCAACGTTTCCTAATTATTTGAATGAAAATTCGGGAATAATAACTAGAGGCAAAAATGCAGCATGGATACACAATGACAGCGGTGACGGACCTATTATTTATAAAATAGATTCGAATGGAATCTTACAAGATTCCATTTACCTAAACGGAGTTACTGCAGTAGATTTTGAGGATATTACACAAGATGTTTTGGGCAACGTGTATATTGGCGACATAGGAAACAACAATCATAATAGAACCAATCTTGTCGTGTATAAAATTCCTAATCCAGATAGTGTAATTGGAAATAACGTTACTGCAGAAATTATAAGTTACAGTTATTCAGATCAAACACAGTTTCCTGATCCAAATCAAAACTCAGATTGTGAAGCACTATTCCACCATGACAATCATTTGTTTGTGATTTCTAAAAACTGGGGAAGTTCTGGATTTTCTAAACTATACCAATTGGTGGACACAGCAGGAAATCATATTGCTCAGCTCGTTGATAGTTTTGTCTCACCTATGGTAACTGCAGCTGACTTTCATCCTTCAGGTAAATTGGCCGTATTATCTATGGATAGAGTCACTATTTTTGACCAATTTACAGGAAATAGGTTCTTCGATGGAAGAGCTTCAACCTTTTATTTTTCGCTTACCCAAAAAGAGGGTGTGAGTTTTGTAAACCCAAATTCATTGTACATAACACAGGAACATCATCGGTTTTTCCCTGGAGCTAAATTATATGAACTAAACTTTTCTCCCTTTTTGAGCTTGGAAGAAAATAATATGGAGTTTGAAATAAATATTTCTCCAAACCCTGTTACTGATTATTTATCCATATTTTATACTAACAAACCTCAAAACCCACTCACCTATTCTATTTACAGTTCTGAAGGAATACTGGTACAAACTGGTTCTTTATCGGCCGAAATAGGAAATAAAATTAAGACATCTAAACTTACTACAGGATTGTATTTTTTAGTAATAAAATCCCAAAACACTCTTGTTACAAAACGATTTATAAAAAACTAATATGGAATTTTTACCCAAAGAAATAGACGAATATTCTGGTAAACACACACAAAGTGAAACCAAAATACTTTCTGATCTAAACAGAGAAACACACATCAAAGTATTAATCCCAAGGATGCTTTCGGGACATATTCAAGGAAGAATTTTGAGTATGTTTAGTCACATGATTCAGCCAAAAAATATTTTGGAGATTGGAACTTACACGGGGTATTCAGCAATTTGTTTTGCCGAAGGAATGAAACCTAATGGCAAACTGATTACAATTGATATCAATAATGAATTGGAAACAATGGCTAACTCTTATTTCGAGAAATCTGGGTTTGGAAATCAAATAGAAATGAAAATTGGAAATGCGATGGACATCATTCCTGAATTGGAGTTGGATTTTGATTTGGTATTCATTGATGCCGACAAGAATAATTATTCCAATTATTTTGATTTGGTGATTGATAAAGTGAACAAAGGCGGATTCATAATTGCTGACAATGTATTGTGGAGTGGAAAAGTAACAACCGAGGAAGTAACAACCGACACAGATACAAAAGCATTGGACGAATACAATAAAAAAATACACGAAGATTCAAGAGTTGAAAACGTGCTGATGCCAGTGAGAGATGGGTTAATGGTTGCAAGGAAATTATAAAAATTGAAAAATAAATTCACTTCATATCTTTCTGATATCCGATTTTGGATTCTTCTTACTTTCCTTATTAAATTAATAGGAATTACGGATCCACCGATAGAGATTGGACATAATTGGCGACAAACCACAGTTACTATGGTTGCTCGAAATTTCATGGAAGTAAATAACAATATTCTATATCCAAGGATAGATATCGCTGGAGAAAAAACTGGAATAACCGGTATGGAATTTCCTGTTTTTAATTATCTAATTTANCTCTTTTCTCTCCTTTTAGGCTATGAACATTGGTTTGGCCGACTTATAAATCTTATTGTTTCTAGTTTCGGTGCATGGTATTTTTACAAAATTATTTTTCGACACTTCAATCAAAAAGTGGCATTCAATGCTACCATCATCCTCTTATTTTCTATTTGGTTCAGTTTTTCAAGAAAAATAATGCCCGATACTTTTGCGGTTTCCATAGTGATTGCCGGTATGTATTACTGCTCAAATTATTTAGACAAAAAAACTATCTTCCACCTCTTGATTGGTAGTATATTGATAGGAACGGGAGTGTTATCCAAACTTCCTTCTGGGGTTGTACTTACCCCTTTTGTGTTGATTCTGTTTTCAAAAAAATACACCATTTATACCAAAATTTCATTCTCTACTGTGTTGAGTTTGTTACTCATTCCTAGCCTATTTTGGTATTTCTATTGGGTTCCTTATTTGAATATTCAATTTGAATTTTGGCATTTTTTCATGGGTAAATCTTTTCAAAACGGATTACAAGAATTTATTGACCAATCTCCACNATTTTTAGAAAAATTTTATGGAACTACTTTATTCTATATTGGGTTCATTACNTCTATTATTGGAGTGTTTTTTGCCCTAAAATCTAAGTACAAATTCCTACTCTGGATATTTGGAATTAGTTTATTTTCAATACTGATAATTCTTTTTAAATCTGGACTTACATTCGCTCATCACACCTATTACATGATTCCGTTTATTCCTGCTATGGCTCTTGTTGCCGGGTTTGGAATTACAAAAATCCCATTACAATCCATATCTCTTCTTTTATTGATAGGAATTGTAGCAGAAGGAATTCTCAACCAACATGTAGATTTTAGAATCCCCGAACAGCATCAGAATTTAATAAGTTTAGAAGAAGATTTAAATCAAGTTTCTGACTCATCGGACCTAATTCTCATAAATAGTGGCGATGTACCTACTCCCATGTATTTGGCACACAGAAAGGGTTGGGTAGCAAATAACTCATCTCTTCAAAACCAAGATTTTATTGAGGCCCACAAAATGAAAGGTTTAAAACTCATTGTCGTTTTAAAGGAAGCATTTGGCACGAACATAGAGTTGCCCTATGCAAAACTGAAAGAAAATGATTATTATACTTTTTACTCTCTTACTAAACCATAGCCAATAATACTACAACACAATGTCTGACATACACAAAGAAGTACAGAAATACTACGGAACAGAACTGCAAAAGTCTGAAGATTTAAAAACAAATGCTTGNTGCACATTGACTCNCNCGCCAAAACACATTCGCGAAGCACTGAATTTGGTAGCTGATGAAGTTCAAGCAAAATATTACGGATGCGGTTTGACAATTCCTTCTCAAGTAAAAGGATTGCGAATTTTGGATTTAGGATCTGGAAGTGGTAGAGATTGTTTTATTGCTGCGAAGATAGTTGGAGAATCGGGCTCAGTTGTAGGAATCGACATGACGGACGAACAACTGAAAGTTGCAAACGACCACATCGAATATCATAGAGAAAAATTTGGGTATGCTAAATCGAATGTAGAATTTATAAAAGGAAACATTGAAAAACTGGATGAATTAAACCTTGAAAAAGGTTCTTTTGACATCATTATTTCAAACTGTGTAATCAACTTAGCAATGGACAAAGAAAAAGTATTGAAAGATGCATATGAGTTACTAAAACCAGGAGGAGAAATGTATTTTTCTGATGTGTATTCGGACAGAAGAATCTCAAAAAACTTGCAAGAAGACAAAATACTTTGGGGTGAGTGTCTCAGTGGTGCTTTGTATTGGAATGATTTCCTGAGAACTGCAAAAAAGGCTGGATTTACTGATCCCAGAGCAGTTGAAGACAAACCAATAACTATTGAAAACGAAGACGTTGAGGATTTGGTAGGAGATATTAAATTTTATTCCGTAACCTATCGATTGTGGAAAATTGAAGGATTAGAATCGGACTGCGAGGATTATGGACAAGCCGTTGCCTACAAAGGTGGAATTGATGAAGAAATGCTGAGTTTTAAATTAGATGAACATCACGTTTTCCCAAAAGGAAAAATAATGAGTGTTTGTGGAAATACCTACAACATGCTTAATAAAACAAGACTAGCTCAGCATTTTGATTTCTACGGAAACTGGGACACACATTTCGGGATTTTTGAAGGTTGTGGAGGCAATATTCCATTTACTTCTGGGGCTGAAAATGGAGATGGAGCTTCTTGTTGTTAAGAATCAATTTTATTCTATACAAAACATTTGTCATTCCTGCGTAGGCAGGAATCTATGTAACGAGAATCTTATTCTTTATTGTCATTCCTGCGCAGGCAGAAATCTATAGCAATAGAATCACTCAGGATTTAATAATTAACATTTGAAATAAAATTAACCCATCCCGATTAGTCTCGGGATTAATTCAACTTTCAAAAAATCTAACTTGCTGCGCAATTTTATTTTTTGAGTTTCATTAATACCTGTATTTCTCTTTCCAAGTGGCTTGTAACTTCTTTCTCATTTCGACCTCACGAGCATTATTTCCTGGTTCAAATAGTTTCTTGCCAGATATTTCTTCTGGCATAAATTCTTGGTCTACAAAATTACCTTTGTGATTGTGAGAATATTGGTAATCTTTCCCATAGTTTAATTCCTTCATAAGCTTGGTTGGTGCATTTCTCAAATGCAGAGGAATAGGTAAATTCCCTGTTTCTTTAACCAACTCTTGAGCATTTGCAATGGCAACATAACTCGCGTTGCTCTTTGCAGAACAAGCAAGATAAGTCACGCACTGTGCCAAAATTATACGAGACTCAGGAAAACCGATGATCGAAACCGCCTGAAAACAATTTGTCGCAATAACCAAAGCTGTGGGATTAGCGTTTCCAATATCCTCCGAAGCTAAAATTAATAATCTACGCGCTATAAATTTAGCATCTTCTCCACCCTCAATCATTCGAGCCAAATAATACAAACCTGCATTTGGATCACTTCCCCTTATCGATTTAATAAAAGCAGAGACAACATCATAATGTTGCTCTCCTGATTTATCGTACAACAAGGTTTTGTCTTTTATCAACTTATTTACGAGGTCATTATTGAGTTCTATTTTTTC
>JGI26083J51738_10000536_pt1 | contig 20762 bp, 17 predicted proteins | sample SaaInl85LU_5_DNA_FD_51738 | JGI IMG/M metagenome (IMG submission 51738)
CCCACAAAGCTTAAGTAACAATGGTGATGACGATAGCTTTGGTGTCGGTGCAAAAGTAGGCGCAATTTGGAATGCGAGCCCATCGTTGGCATTCCAAGCCGCGTACCAAACCAAGATCAGCATGGATGAGTTTGGAGATTACAGCGATCTATTCGCAAAAGGCGGTAACTTTGATGTTCCCGCTACCGCGAAAATTGGCATGAGTTTCGAAGCTGCACCCGGAATGCGTTTTCATCTCGATATCGAAAAAACGTACTACAGCGACGTTGATTCAGTAGCTAACCCCCTTACTAATGTTGGCATGTGCCCTACCGCCGGTCAGGGTGGTATGGATCTAGAAAGCTGTGCGGGTGGTTCAAGTGGCTTTGGTTTTGGCTGGGATGATGTCACCGTGTACCAGGTGGGGGCAGAATGGAAGCCGGATCAAAACGGGAGCTTAACGTGGCGTGCGGGCTACAACTACGGCGAACAGCCCATCAGCGCAGAGAATGTGCTGGTGAATATTGTCGCGCCTGCAGTGGTTGAGCAACACTTTACCTTTGGATTCAGTGTTGAGCGTGACAATGGTCACGAGCTGTCATTTGCAGTTATGTATGCTCCAGAAAAGTCCGTGTCTGGGCCCAATTTGTTTGACCCTACACAGCAAATTGAGTTGTCAATGGACCAGTATGAGCTGGAGTTTGCCTACAGCTTCTGAGTGTTTTTCCCCGCGTCAGCACCGTGCTGGCGTGGGTCTTCTCTAAATTGCATGCTATTGTCCCCCGATGGATATCATTGCTTACGCCATCCCTTTTTTCCTTGTCGCGATCGTTCTTGAAATTGTTTGGGGGCGCAGGCGCGGCCTCGATACGTATCGACTCAATGACACTTTTTCTAGCTTGATGCTGGGCATAATGAGTCAGGCTCGAAAATTTGTTCTTTTGGGTATTGGCGGATGGGTCTATCAACAAGTGACTGATCTGACCGTGGTGGCCCTTTGGCCCGCGAATGCCTGGGTGACCTGGCTTGTGGCCTTCGTACTCTATGATTTTTGTTATTACTGGCTGCATCGCCTAGGGCATGAGCGACAGATCCTTTGGGCGGCACACGTGGTTCATCATCAGAGCGAAGATTACAACTTGGCGACGGCTCTGCGTCAAACAAGCACAGGTTTTCTATTGGGATGGTTGTTTTATATCCCAATGTATATCGTGGGTATTCCTGCACACGTCATCGTCACGGTAGGAGCGATCAACCTTATTTATCAATTTTGGGTGCATACCCAGCATGTGCCTGAGCTCGGCTGGTTTGAATGGTTTTTCGTATCGCCCTCGAATCATCGCGTTCATCATGCACAAAATGATCGTTATCTAGATCGCAACTATGGTGGTGTATTCATTGTATGGGATCGCCTGTTTGGAACGTATCAGCGCGAGCTGCCCGATGTGCCGTGCATTTACGGCATTCGTGGTGCGATTCGCACGTGGAATCCTTTAGTGGCGCTGACGCATATATACACCGACATCGCGAATGACATACGCGGGGCGCGTCATTGGAGAGACCGACTGCGTGTTCCGATTGCTCGTACCGGGTGGCAGCCAGAGGCGGCTGCGCATCAAGCGTTGAGGCTCAAGAATGACCTTGTGGCGTTTGAACCATACGATCCGATCGTATCCCAAGCCGTAAAGATTTATGCCGGCGTGCAACTGCTGTTTGCCACAGGGTTACTCGCCTATGGCCAGCTTCATACAATGAGTGTTGCTGTTTATTGGCTGTGGTGGGGATTACTCATGTGGACGGGTGTTGCTACCGCAGCATGGCTAGACGCGAGGCCTTGGCGATACTGCGTTTGTATCGATGCTCCGCGTCAGCTAGTAGTCCTCGCGTCTCTGTCTCTTGTTATCTCTGACGGCCCGTGGCAGATGGCAGGGTTGTTGCTGACGATAGTCAGCGCAGTGCTGTTGTCTAGCGATTGGTTTGATACCAAACGCACAGGGCAGGCGTTAGCGTCTATTGCCTCGCAAGCTGTTGGCAAAAAGTAGTCTGAGCAATCGAATACGCTCTGTAATTAGACACGGTTAACTGTTTTGGGGGCAAAAAAAACGCCGCAATACGCGGCGTTCTCGGTATACCTATGTGTCACATTGAGGCGATGTAAGCCGCAAGATTGCTGATATTGTCATCGCTCATGGGCTTCGCAACAGGCCACATCATCGCCGACTGCGCACCTCGTTGCTCGCCTCCGCGATACGCGGTTAGCTTGGCCATAATGTCAGCTGCTGCCTGTCCTTGTAACTGCGGACCAATACCGCCTTCACCGTTACCACCGTGACAAGCGACGCACTGACCGTAATAGGCTTCACCCAATGCTTCGGGTGATGCTGCTGCCAGCGCTTCCTGCTTTGACTGCTCCAAAGAGGCAATACCGCCGTCGTTGGCTTCTTTCCAAGATGTATAGCATTCACCGACACATATGTTTCGGTTGCCAGTCCACGTTGGATTGTTTGTGGTTGTACCTGCCCAGATAATGCCGGAAACGACGAGCATAAAAATAGCGGCAACGAGATTGGTATTCATAATGATCGAGAGCTCCGTGAGTCGATGATTTTGAGGTGGAAAATGCTAGACGGCGAATCTTAAGGGGGCGAATGATAAGGCTTTCTGGCGCGAAGTAGAAGTGCCTTTTTAGTCATTGCTTTAATGTGAGCGTGTCGCCTTTTTGTACCAGTTCGAGGTGCTTAAGGAATGACATGCCCAGTAAGACCTCTTTGGTCGCGAGGCCGGAGAAATTGTCGCCGGCACCCCATATTGCTCAATATCACCAAGGGTCACACTGTTTAGTTCAGTGAGAAAACCCTGCGCGGTGCCGTTCGCCGTGCGCAGCGCAATTGGCCTTCCACGGGTGGCACCTGCTGCACGCGCTATGGCTGGACTTATTGCGACGCCGGTCGCGCCGGTATCGAGTAAAAAGGTAACGGCTACGCCGTTGATCGTTCCATCCGCCACGTAGTGCCCTGAGCGATTGCGTTTGAGTACGACTTCTCGCTGGCCTTGGCCATTGATAGCAGTCGTGACGTGTTGGTTCGGGTTAACTTGCCGATCAAGCCAGCCACTAAAAAAGCCAGTCAGCATAACCATGATGATTAGCCATGCAATACCCGCCATGACCGTGCCCATTTTTCGGGTTGCTGGCGGTTCCTCTGGTGGCTCCGCATGGGGATGTTGATGGTGAGTCATCGTCTCAATACTCGGGCGCATCGCTGAGTGTTGATTGGATTTATGCTGAGATGGATCATTGTGATTGCGTGCATCCCGTCTGATGAGGGGGCCGTGTGACATAACGACCCGCCATTAGTAACGTTCGAACATTGCTTCGGTTACCATAAGGCTTCTCCGTGGTGAACGCCAACACTGAGATACCTTGTTACGACCATTCTCCATGAATTAACAGGAACTGCCATGAACCTTCCTTATGTGGGCACCGCGAGAATTCGCTTTGCCGATACTGACGCCAATGGACACATGTATTTCGCCAATTATCTTGTAGTCGCAGACGAGGTAATGTCCGATTACTGGGCAGAGTTGGGCTGGGATTTTAATAAACTCCATGAGCAGCCCGCACTGACATTTTCAGTGAACGCTAATATCGACTTCATCAGCGAGTGTTTAGCGGGTGATACGGTCGAGGTTGCTGTTGGCTTTTCAAGGGTGGGATCGAGCAGCCTTACGGCCACTTATGAGATGCGTAATCTAAGAACGGGCGAAGCGGCTGCTCGAGGGACATTTACCAGCGTTTTCGTCGCTAAGAGTACGCGTAAAAGCATGCCTATCCCTGCTGATTTTAGAGCAGCAATTTTACAACGTCAGCCTGAGTTGGTCGATTGATGGTTCGCCCAATCCGCTTTGTTGGCTGTCACGTATGCTACACATCCTCCAAACGCTGTGACGCCCATGACTGACGAAGAGATAAATCCCGACGGCAATCCACAAGGCAAAGGCTTAGTGCCCGTGCTAGACGCACTCAACGCGCTTCGTCCTTTTCAGCCTGAAGCTAAAACAGGTGAGCAGATTCTCAGGGAATTTTGCCTGTCTACTCTGGTTCTGTCGGCGCGCTTTGATTTTCGAGCTGTCCCCGGGAAAACCTATTATTTGTATCGAATTTCAGACGGTTGGAACTTGTCTCTTATAGCGCCCGAAGAATGGGGCGTGCGATTACCGGGACCTTACGTGGCTCAGTGTGAGTGGCTAAAGATATGACGTGGGCACTCGTCCTGGCGCCTGATGTTGCCGATGACACGAGGCTTTTAGACGCGCTAGAGACACACCTAGAGGGTTTTATTGGTCGAATCTCCGAAGTCGGGAGACTCGAGGACGCATTGCCCGTTTACGAGTCAGGATTGCCTTACCAGCAACGCATGATGGCCACTGCGCTGTCATCCTCGTTACAAACATCGCTTCTATTATCAGGTCTCAAGGGTGCTTCTGGAGCACAGCTGCTTCAGCAGGGCAATGCGCGGCAGCTATTTTTAGCCCCGAGCTGATGCACTATTCGATGTCGATGATCGGCTGAACGATTTGTGGAATCGCTCAGTCCGCAAGCCTTAGTCCTAATTGGTCTCTGCTTCATATGGAGCGGTTTCGTTCGATCGGGTCTAGGCTTTGGCGGTTCGGTGCTGTCGCTGCCGTTGTTGTTAATCATTCACAATGACCCCGTAGTATTTTTGCCTATCATCTCCGTGCACCTATTGTTTTTTTCAGCACTGATAGCGGTTCAGGCTAAATGGCGGCGTTGGCGGTCGAGTAAATCTGAAGCGTCTGTGCCGACCACCGTCAATGGGCATTTCTCAAGTACTCGATACCCATCATGTTGCTACCAAAATTGCTGGGTGTCGCAGGCCTTATTGTGTTGCCTGGTGACGTCGTTTCGCTGGTTATTTTGCTTATTATTTCGGGCTACTCGATCAGTTATTTGTTGCGCCGACCTATAAAGAGTCCAGGTGGCGTTTGGGATGCTATTTTGCTGGCCATCGGAGGCTACGTCAGTGGCATATCATTGATTGCAGCGCCCTTAGTAGTGCCCGTAGCTGCTTCGCGTATGCCGACCTATCAGTTGCGCGATACGCTCTTAGTGCTGTGGTTTGTGCTGGTGGCTATTAAGCTTGTTGCCTTTGTTGCGTCGGGCATTGACCTTCAGCTCTTCCATCATGTGTGGCTATTGCCTTGTGCATGGGTAGGGCACTTGCTTGGCGAGCGTTTTCACCGCTACAGCTTGCAAGCAGGCACAGCAACGTTTATGAGTTACGTCGGTGCCGCGCTATTAGCGGTCAGTGTGATCGGTATCGCAGAGCAGGTTATGAAATGGCAGAGCTAGCGCATTTCGGCTTGGAGGCGTTACAGCGCGTTGTTCGTGACATTATCCCCAATGGCGCCTTGGTATCGCAGCGACTCAATGACGTGCCGGAAATAGCGCTTTATCTTATTGATGAAAGTTACCCACAGTACGCACTCGATGATGACGCTATACAGCGCATTATGACCCAGCCTTTGTATTGGGTATTTTGTTGGGCGTCGGGTCAGGTGTTAGCGCGGCTTTTGCTCGACCACCCGGAGCTCGTGAAGGGTAAGCGCGTCGTCGATTTTGGCGCAGGCTCGGGGGTTGTAGCGATTGCTGCTGCCATGGCAGGAGCCCGAGAAGTTGTCGCTTGTGATCTCGATCCGATTGCACTTGACGCCTGTCGTATTAACGCTGAGATAAATGAGGTTCAGCTGGTTACCCATCAAGACTTTAATAGCATCCAGGGAGATATTGATATCATCGTTGTTGCAGACGTTCTTTATGACCGCAATAACATGCCCTGGGTGGCACAGTTTTACAGAGCGCGCTTCAACGGTATTAATTGCCGATTCACGAATAAAAGATTTTTCAGTGGCGCCTTATCGCGTGGTCGCACGCGCTAATAGCGATACCGTACCCGATCTCGATGAGTCAGCCTCCTTTAGGCACGTAACGGTTTACCAAGCGGGTCCTTAGTCAATGGACACTCAGCTAAGTTACGATGGATGCTCGGCGCTTAACAAGCGCGTCGTTAAATCAAAAGCTCGCCGTTAAAAAACTAACTCGCCATTAGCAAAATAGCTGCGTTAATGGTTGAGTTCACGGCTTTAAAAGGGAGGCGTAAAAGGCATGATACTTGTTAGCGCAGAATGGTTGCTTAAGGTCTTAGATGATCCTGCCGTGAAGGTTTTCGATGCATCTTGGTGCATGCCCTCCGCCAATCGCAATACTCAGGCGGAGTATGCGGAGGCCCATATTCCCGGCGCGCAATTCTTTGATATTGACGCCATCTCAGAGGCCGACTCCCCCTATCCTCATACGCTACCAAGTAGTGAGCTGTTTGAGAATATAGCTGCTGCGCTTGGTATTAATCGCGATGACCATATTGTGATTTATGAGGGAGCTGGGTTGTTTTCGGCGCCTCGCGCGTGGTGGATGTTTCGAGTTTTTGGGCATACTAAGGTCTCAATTCTCAGTGGCGGTCTAGACGCATGGCGCTCTGCAGGTGGGGTATTGGTAGCAGGACTTCCGCCTACGTTAGCTCGGGGAAATTTTAATGCCGTGTTCCAGCGTGATCGTTTTGCGACCACGGAAGACGTGCTTAAGGCTTGTGATGACCCGGCAACGGCAATTTTAGACGCGCGATCCGTAGGACGCTTTGCGGGTATCGAACCGGAACCGCGCCCAAACATTCCCAGCGGGCATATGCCGAGCGCCATTAACGTACCGTTTAGCCGCTGTGTCGATAAAACCTCCGGTCGACTTTTAGACGCTAATGCTCTTGAGAATATGTTGATTGATAGCGGCGTGCCGGCTGAGGGGGACGTTATCGCGAGCTGTGGCAGCGGCATCACCGCATGTGTTCTCGCGATTGCGCTGGAGCAAATCGGGCGTACCTGCCGAGTTTATGATGGCTCATGGGCCCAATGGGCTTCTGAGGATAACCCCGTGTTGCGTGATAGTTAAGATCGAGACTTGTATTCGCTCCGAGTAAAAGAGGTGAGAGGAAAAATCTTGCAGGTCAAGAGTGTATGTTTCAGTCATTGAGGCCATAATCGCGCGCTTCCCAGTGTTCAGAGTCAGAGCCGCGCATGATAAACATCAACGAGACCATAGCCCGCGAACTAGCGGTTCCTGTTCGGCACATTGACGCCGCTGTGGGCTTGCTTGATGAGGGCGCCACGGTGCCTTTTATCGCCCGTTACCGCAAAGAAGTGACGGGGGGGCTAGATGATATTCAAATGCGTGAGCTGGAAAACCGGCTTCGTTATTTACGCGAAATGGAAGAACGCCGCGAGGTGATTCTGAAGAGCATACGAGAGCAAGATAAACTTACCGACGATTTAGAGAAGAAAGTTCTGGCGGCGGACACGAAGAGTCGGCTAGAGGACTTGTATTTACCCTACAAGCCTAAGCGCAGAACGAAAGGGCAAATAGCTATTGAAGCAGGCTTACTGCCCTTAGCCGATGTATTGCTTGCTGACAGTCAGCTTGATCCAGAGGCCACCGCAAATAATTACCTCAATGCTGCTCTCGGTATCACGACTACCAAAGAGGCTCTGGACGGTGCGAAGTATATTCTCATGGAACGCTTTGCGGAGGATGCCGAGCTGATCCAAACTTTGCGTCAACTGTTATGGGACGAGGGGAAATTGTGTGCAGCGGTTGTTCCCGGTAAAGAAAATGAAGGTGCGAAGTTCAGTGATTATTTCGAGCACAAAGAACCCCTTAAAACCACGCCTTCTCATCGAGCTCTCGCTATGTTTCGCGGGCGAAATGAGGGTTTTTTAACGCTCAATATCCAGCTGGACTTCGACGGTGAGCGAGATCCGTGCGAAGGCATTATCGCGCGACATTGGTCGTTGAATCTCAACGATGTGCCCACGGCTCGCTGGCTATCGGAGGTGGTGCGCTGGACCTGGAAGGTCAAGCTCGGCTTACATCTCGAGATGGATTTACTGTCAAAGCTCAGAGAAGGTGCGGATCAAGAGGCTATTGATGTATTTTCTAGAAATCTAAAAGATCTTTTGCTGGCTGCACCCGCCGGGCCACGCGCGACTATCGGTTTAGATCCTGGCTTGCGAACCGGTGTCAAAGTAGCTGTGATTGATGCTACGGGTAAGGTCGTTGACCACTGCACCATATTCCCCACTCCACCACAAAAGCGTATTGCCGAGTCAGAAGCGGTGCTTCTGGCTTTGATCAATAAGCATTCTATTGAGCTGATAGCGATAGGCAACGGTACCGCCAGCCGTGAAACTGAGCGCTTGTTGTGGATATGCTTAGTGCTAAGCCTGAGCTTCGAGTGACCAAAGTTATGGTGAATGAGTCGGGGGCATCAATTTACTCGGCCTCAGAGTATGCCTCTCGCGAGCTTCCTGACTTGGATGTGACGATTCGCGGGGCGGTATCGATTGCAAGGCGATTGCAGGATCCCCTCGCTGAGCTGGTAAAAATTGAGCCAAAATCTATTGGAGTCGGTCAGTACCAACATGATGTATCTCAACTCGCGTTGTCACGCTCCCTCGACGCCGTTATCGAAGACTGCGTAAACGCCGTCGGTGTAGACGTCAACACTGCGTCAAGTGCGCTACTTACGCGCGTGTCTGGTTTGAACCCTACGACCGCTGGTAACTTGGTCGAGTATCGAGATGAACATGGCATGTTTGCCGATAGGGCCGCCTTGAAGAGTGTCCCCCGCATTGGAGATAAGACCTACGAGCAGGCAGCGGGGTTTCTGCGTGTGATGAATGGCCGGAATCCCCTAGATCGCTCGGCAGTACACCCTGAGAGTTATAGAGTGGTCGATAAAATTGTTCAAACGGCGGGTGGTGACTTAAACACGATTATTGGCAACAGTACGTTTTTAAAGTCGCTGCAAGCGGAACGATTTGTTGATGAGCAGGTGGGTCTACCGACGATTGTCGATATTTTGAGTGAGCTCGATAAGCCCGGGCGCGATCCTAGACCGGAATTCAAAACGGCGACGTTTAAAGAGGGCGTAGAGAAAGTTTCTGATCTAGAGCCTGGAATGCTACTTGAGGGCGTCGTGACCAACGTGACCAATTTTGGGGCGTTTGTGGATGTGGGGGTTCATCAAGATGGCTTAGTGCACATCTCAGCACTGGCAGATAAGTTTGTGAAAGACCCTCACGAGGTTGTTAAAGCTGGAGACATAATTAAAGTCAAAGTGATGGATGTTGATCTCAATCGAAAACGAATTGCTCTGAGTTGTCGTCTCAATGACGACGTGGTGCCCCAAGATAAGCAGTCCCGCGATGAACGCCGCCATAAAAAACCTTCGAAACCGACTGCGCCAGGGAAAAAGCCTGCGGAAAAGGTGCCGTCCGGCGCATTTGCTTCAGCTTTTGCTAACGCCACGAAGTCACGGCGATAAAAAAAGGCAGCCCGAGGGCTGCCCTTATTTTTTAAACGCGACAGAGCGCGCAGATTTTGTTGCCTGCGGGGTCTCGCAAATAGGCGAGATACAAGTCACCCAAACCACCCGAGCGAACGCCCGGGGCTTCTTCGCAGCTAGTTCCGCCCGCAGCTAAACCCGCAGCGTGCCAGGCATCGGCAGCATCTGGAGTAGCTGCTGCAAATCCGATGGTACTGCCGTTCCCGTGACAGGCCGTGTTGCCATCGATCGGCAGTGAGAGAGCGAAAATGCCACTCTCTGTCATGTAAAAACACCGGCCTTTGTCATCAATAACGCCNGNACCGTGCCCTAGGGCNNNNAGCGTGGCGTCGTAAAAAGCTTTGGAGGCCTCGATATCATTAGCACCCACCATAATATGGCTGAACATAGTTTTTCCTCTTGATAATGCGGTGATAGAAGAGGGCGTCAGCGGCTTTGGTCGCCTGTAGACATTGCCCGCCCGTATAGTGGTGTAAATCGTAGAGAGATGCTAGTTCTTGCTGCTGTTGACGCCGAGGGCATGGAGGTCGATAAGCCACAAACTGAACCTGCGGAGCGTTTAGTGCCCCGCAAGCCTGTTTACGTGACTAGCCAACGCGCACCATACCTAGGTTGACGCCTTTAACTCGCGTCTTCTTTAAGTGNTTGAGGACGGGCTTTGGCATGCCTTCAGGTAGGTCAATGGTCGAGTAGTTTTCTTGGATGTTAATCAATCCAATAAACTCGCCTTCAATACCNGCCTCATTGGCCACTGCGCCCATGATTTCTCTAGGCTCAACACCGTGCTTCCGGCCAACTTCGACGCGAAAGCGCTCCATAGGAATTTCAGGATGTCCCTTTAAAGGACTGGCTTGCCCGAGCGAGTTATCACCCGATTTCTCACGCTTGCGCTCNTTAGCGGGCCGCTTTTCGCTTGGCTGAGTCGAGCCATCATAAGCAGAAGCGGTCGCTTTAGCTGTGGGCTTCTTCTCACGCTTTGCGGCGCCTGGCGCGCCACTGAGCGCCGCGAGAGCGATCGCGATATCTCGATAATCTACGTTGCCGTTGGTATGGAGATCATCAATCAGCTGCGCCAGCTCTTCGGTAGGCGCCTGTTCAAGTTGCTGCTCGACACGCACGGCGAACGCGCGCAAGTTACGTTTTGCGATAGCACGCTCAGAGGGTAGCGTCAGTTCCTGAATACTCTTCTTCGTCAAACGCTCAATATTGTGCAGTAATCGCTTTTCTCGAGGAGTGACAAATAAAATGGCTTTGCCTGAGCGCCCAGCGCGCCCTGTACGACCAATACGGTGGACATAGGCTTCTTCATCAAAAGGGATATCGTGATTGATCACGTGAGTGATTCGATCAACGTCTAGGCCACGGGCCGCGACATCGGTTGCTACAAGAATATCTAAAGCACCTGACTTAAGTTGTTCTACCGTACGAACGCGGAGCTTTTGATCCATATCGCCATTAAGCGGCGCCGCTTTGTAACCTGCTTGACGCAGCGATTCTGCAACGCTGCTGGTACTGTCACGCGTTCGCGTGAATACGATAACGCCATCCGTTTGTTCATAAGCGAGGATGCGCTTGAGCGCTTCAATTTTACTCGCGCCTTTCGCAAACCAATAGAATTGTTCGATATTGTCATTGGTCGACGATGCTTGAGAAACGGCAACTTCTACCGGATCTTTCAGGTGCTTTGCAGCAATCTGTCGTATGCGAGGTGGCATAGTCGCTGAAAACAACGCAACTCGGCGCTCTTTTGGCGTTTTGGCTAGGATGGTGTCAACGTCATCGATGAAGCCCATTCGCAGCATTTCATCGGCTTCATCGAGCACTACAGTTGCGATATTGCTGAAATCAGCGGTGCCTCGGTTGAGGTGGTCGAGCAAACGCCCTGGTGTAGCGACTACGATGTGGACGCCTTGCTTTAAGACGCGCAACTGGTTGCGCATGTCAGCACCACCACAGACGGTGAGCACACGCAGGCCTGCCATGCTTTTAGCATACGTTTCGAAAGCCTCAGCAACCTGCATTGACAGCTCACGGGTAGGACACAGCACTAGTGCTTGTGGTCGCGCAAATTTTAGATCGATATCAGCGAGGATCGGAAGTGCAAATGCTGCTGTCTTGCCGGTACCGGTTTGCGCGATACCCACCACGTCACGGCCAGTAAGCAAGGTAGGAATAGTTCCCGCTTGAATGGCGGTCGGTTCAGTGTAGCCTTGCTTGACGAGATTGTTGACCAGAAATGTCGGTAGCCCGAGATCGCTAAAGCCGGGGACGGGCGTAGTGGAATCTTGCATGAAAGAAGTGCTCTAATAATGTAGGTGCGCAGCGTACGCTGATTCGCCTGTGAATTCGCCGTCTTATCTGGTTAATAATGACAAGTTGCTGTGCGGCACTGCAGCACAATTGTTCAGTATTTACGCGGATTAACTAAAACAGCGAGTGCTCGCCGAGAGAGGGTTGCGATGTCTCTCCCGAGGCAATTTTCTGATAAAAAACGGCTAGGGTATCGCCGCCTGTTTCCGGGGTTTGTTCTGCTGAGTAACGGGCGTGGACTGCATCCCAGATCAGCATGGATTCAGTCGCATAGTATTTCCCGATACGACAAAACTCGGCTTTATCGCGACACCACTCCGATAATTTTGAAAAACGATTCAGGCCCCACTCAGCAGCATCAAACATCTTGGGCGAGACCGAGCGTATGGCGATGGGCTTTTTAAACGCATCAGTCAAGAACATAGCTTGGTCCAATGGGGTGATGGCTGGCCCCGGCCCGCCAATTGGCAGGATTTGATTCATTCGCAGGGGGTTGCCAATACATGCGAGGATATAGTCTGCGAGATCGCGCTCAGAAATGGGTTTGCAAGCGGTGAGCTCACCGTCACCAAAGACTAAAAACGGTTTGCCCCGTTGGATTCTTGGAATTTGTCCAGCCAACGATTTAAAAAATGCTGTGGGGCGGATGATTGTCCACGGGATCTCGGCGTTGCGCAGCGCGTGTTCGAAGCGCAATTTAGCGTGTTGAAAAGCGAGTCGCGGTTTCTGAACGCAAATGGCTGAGAGCAATATAAACTGAGCTATGTCATGCTGACTTGCCCAATCGAGTAACCGTTGATTGGCTAGATAATCAACGTCATGACTGTCTTGAATGCTGCCCGAGCGACTGGCTAAGCAAGAAATAACAATATCTATGGGTGCACTGGCATGTGATGCTCGATCAAGGTCTTTCCAAGNCAGCCACGTGAGGTTGGNGTGTTGCGANCNCTGTGGAGGGGTTCGTGGAGGNGTTCGTGCAACGGCCACCACAGAATGGTTACTTTGNAGTAGGGCATGCAATACTGCTTTCCCAGCTGTTCCAGTCGATCCTGCTAACAAAATACGCATAGGCTGTTGAATCTCATGGTTCAGGTTATGACGCGCACTCTGACGCCCCGAAGTCTGCTCTAAGTTAACCAGAGAGCTTTGGAAGCACGATCGTTATCGATCGNNACNCNCGGCACCCTCGGCACCGTTAGTTGCACTGATATGGCCTGAAAAGCTCTTAATAATACCGTAACTTATCGAACCGCCTAAGCCAGTGCCATCACCGACTGCTTTGGAGGTAAAGAAGGGCACAAAAATATTGTTTAACTCATGCTGTGACATACCTCCCCCGGTATCTTTAATGACAATGGTTACATCAGTAGTTGTGCTTGACGCTTCAAGGCTAATCAGTCGTTCGGCAGGACTGGTGCTCGAGATTGCATCAATGGCATTGCTAATAATGTTGATGAGTACTTGTTCCAGCGGGCCTTCTTGGGCGCGGACTAACGGTAAATCTGCTGGGATTTGTGTCGACATGCTAATGCTTTGCTGCCTGAGTTTGTGTGCGAGTAACAGTAAAGCGCCATCGACCGCGGCGCGAATCGATACATCGTCAAGCTCCGAAGGTGCGGTCCTCCCAAAAGTCCGCATATGGTGAATGATTTTTCCTGCACGATCGCTCGACGCTTTTATCGCTTGAGTTTTTGTACGGATAGCAACGGAATCTATTTCACTTTTAGCGACTAAGCTTTCGATATTGGCAGCCAGTAACTTGATGTGATTAAGTGGCTGATTGAGCTCGTGGGCAGTTCCCGTAGCCATTTCGCCAAGGGTCACCAACTTAGATGCCTGAAGTAATTGGGCTTCTCGCTGTTTCTGATCGGTTAGGTCGGCGGCAAAAATCCAGCTATGGGTGTCACCCAATCCACTAAACACAACGCGACCCGCCATGGCATATTTGTCCTTGCCCGCGAGTGATAGCCTGACCTCTTTGGTGCCGCTTTCGGGGCTAAGTTCTGACGTTTCATAAATTAAACGCGAGGTGAAGTCGTCGTTATCTTCGACGAAGTGTTTAAAGGCATCATTTACTGATAATACCTGCCCCTTTACATCAAACGCTGCGATACCGATGGGGATCGTGTTGAATAGCCATTCAAGATTGTGGGCTAATGTTTCGGCTTCTTGCTGTCGCTGCTCTGCCGTATCTTGTCGCGTACCCGCGATAGCAGCGAATAAGCCAAGAAAAAGCGGTGCAGACGCAATGATCCAATGGAGCGGCTGAGTCTCAAGAGCCGTGTAAGCGCCGCTCAAGGTGACAGGGAGCCCTCGTACAATTACATCTAATACAATGGCGCCAATAGGAAAGAGCGCGCCAAAAAACGCGCCGTAAACGGCATAGGAGTATTTTTTTTCCATAAATCGGCGCCTTATTGTTTTCTTTTTTTTCTGTCTCTCTCTTACAATCCGGGTACTGATTCTTCGGCCGGAAAACAGGTGCGAAGGTGTAACGCTTTGAGCTGTAGAAGCTCGCCTCTACGAATGACCACCCGTGGGTATGTCGCTAAAAGCGATGCCTTTATCGGCGCGCGGATCTTGTGGAAGGCCCAGGACACGTTCAGCGATAATATTGGTCATTATTTCATCGGTACCGCCGGCTATTCTAAGCCCCGGAGCACCCATGTAAGAACGCTGCGCTAATCCGTCAAATAAAGGCTGCGCCTCGTCCCACAGTGCACCATGCTCCTCGAGTAAATCCATGCAGAATGAAGCAATCGACTGAAGCTTGGGGGCGCCAACTAATTTCCCAATAGAGTTCTCTGGTCCCGGGAGCTCTCCACGCGATAGTGCGGTGATTGCCCGGTAACCGTTGTACTTGAGACCGGCCTCAAGCACATGATACTCGGCAATTTTTGCGCGGACGGCGCTGTCTTCGATGGCCGGCTTGCCATTGATTTCGACAGTACGCGCAATGTCTATTGCCAGCTTAACGTCGGCTCCGGGGCCGCCGCCGCCAATGGCTAAGCGTTCATTCATCAATGTGGTTAAACAGACCTGCCAGCCTTGGCCCACACTGCCAAGACGGTAGCTGTCGGGAATTCGTACGTTGGTGAAGTAGACTTCATTGAAATCTGATTCGCCATTGAGTTGTTTAATAGGCTTAATTTCAATGCCCGGAGAGCGCATGTCGACCATAAATACGGTGAGCCCCTTATGCTTCGCAACACTCGTATCGGTCCGCGTCACGATGAGGCCATAGTCTGAATAATGGGCGCCTGAGGTCCAAATTTTTTGGCCGTTTAGTATCCACTCATCGCCATCCTGCTCTGCCTTGGTGCGCAGTGCGGCCAGATCCGACCCGCCGGCAGGTTCAGAAAAAAGTTGGCACCATACTTCCTCACCACTCGCAAGCTTGGGCAAGAAGCGCTCACAATACTCCGGCGTACTCCAAGCCATAATAGTTGGACCAATCATGCCCTGACCGATAACAAAAAATCGGGAAGGTACATCGTACTTACTCTCTTCCTGATCCCAAATAACGCGCTCTATCGCAGAGGCTCCGCGGCCACCAAATTTTCTGTCCCAGCCAAGGCATGCCCACCCTGCGTCATGTTTACGCTTCTGCCACAGCTTTGCGATCTGTAACCGATTAAGTCCCTGCGTTTCCTCGGCCGTCAGCTGATTGTTAGCGAGCCAAGCGGCAGCTTCGTTGCGAAATGTGGCTTCTTCAGCAGTGTCGTTAAAGTCCATGCTCGATTCCTTGGTGATCTTTTATCTTAAGCGGCGTTTGGTGTTTGATTGTCGAGTCCGGTCACCAAGCGATCCTGCCAGTAGCGCTCGGAGCCGATTGCCAAGCTGAGCAATTTCGCGCGCCGATAATAGAACTGGCAGTCAAACTCCCAAGTGAACCCCATACCGCCGTGGGTTTGTATGTTCTCTTGTGCTGCATAGACTGACGCTTGGATGGCGGCGACTCGAGCCGTTGCTGCCGCAAGAGGAAGTTGATCGCTACCGCTAGCCAATGCCCAAGCACCGAAGTAGGCGTTACTCCGAGCGAGAGTATTCTTAACGTACATACCTGCGAGCTTATGTTTTATAGCCTGAAACGAGCCAATTGGACGGCCGAAGGCATACCGTTGTTTTGCGTATTCGCAGGCTTGTTCCAGCGCCACATCAGCAATACCCAGCTGTTCCCAAGCCACTAACACCGCTGCTCGATCCAGCAGTTCTTGGATGCTCGCCCAATCGGTGGTTTTCCCTGTCAGTGCTTCTGCAGGGCTGCTATTGAATTGGACCGCACTGTGGCCCCGTGAGAAGTCGAGGCTGCGTAGCGATGAGTGCACAACTGTAGGATGCGTTGCATCACATGCGCACAAGACCAGCTCGTCATCGGCATTCTTTGCCAGGACGATTATCAGAGTGCTAATGGCGCTGTCCGCTACCGGTTGTTTTTGACCGGTCAATGTATCTTGGTAAAAGCGTGTGCTAATTGAGTGTTCCGATAGCTGTCCTGGCCGTTCGGTCATGGCAACGGTGGCGATCATTTCCCCTGATGCGAGTAGAGGAAGCCAGCGCGATTTTTGTTGCTCATTGCCAAACTGAAGAATGGCTTCGGTAGCTAAGTAAACGGAAGACGAAAAGGGCAGTGGCGCGACAACGCGCCCCAGTTCTTCCGCAATGATGGCGAGTTCATAGTAGCTTAGCCCCAAGCCACCATACTGTTCAGGGATAGTTGTCGCCATCCAGCCCATATCGGCTACGTTTTGCCAAAGTTCTGCGTCGTAGTCAGCATCACTCTCCAGCACTTTACGGGTGACTGCGGGTGGGCAGTGTTGCGCTAAAAAGCCCCGAGCTTGTTCTCGTAACATGAGCTGTTCGTCGGAAAATTCGAAATTCATAGGTAGTTCACCGGCAGTGCGAGAGTGACGCCATAGTAGCAAAACGAGCCGCTGTGACTAGAGTGGGTGGACATGGTCGAGCCAATCATTTTTCACAATGCGATCGGCCAAGCAGTCTGCTAATTCCTGACTCCGGGTAAGGACTTCTTGCCAGTCCCTAATGCGCTGGTCGGGTTGATTGCGATAGCGCTTAAAATCGCTGCGATCGGGGATTTTGCTATTGGGAAGTGTCGCAATCCACTCATCTGTGGGACAGATCACAAGGTGGCGTCCCATGGCGCTTGGTCGCCTCCAGGGTATGTTTTTATCAAGCCACCCCGTCACACAGCGTTTTGAAAAGTGGGGCATAAGTACAATGCCCTCATCAGCCAGAGGGAGATCCATGTGGTAATCAATTAGCCCCCCATCGCGATAACCGTCATTACCGCTTACGCAAATCTTTTCCAATACGAATGGAATAGAGCCACTGGCAAGAAGAGCATCAGTCAGATTGTTGGGCGTAAGCGCCTGCATGCGAGTGTCGAAACCGGGAAATGGCTCATGAGTAAAACGGTGTCTGGGGTCTGCGAAAACATGTCGATGCAGATGCTGAGATAAACGATCCCTTGATAGCATATTAGCGAGGAAGGCTTGGCTAAAGCCCATGACTAAACGTGCTCGCTCATCACTACCAGTAGCCCCTTGGCAGTGCGCTGTGACGATGTTAATTCTGGCCCAGTCATGCCCTAGTGTTGCTTCGGCACCATTATTGCCCAGTAATTGCTCAACGATATGTCGAGCAACTTCTGTAACTTCGGTAATTGTCGGGTGGTCGCTGTATTGCTGCTCAATGTAAAGTCTTGCGAGGGTCGTGATGGCATCGACGGGGGACTTTTGAGTTGCCGCGGCGAAGCGCCAACTTCCTATCGATGATCCTATTAGCGGTAGTGGTGTTTTACGCTGCGCCAGCCAACTTCCAAAAATCAATTTATCCATTGCCGCTAACACGAGCCACTTTGGTCCGCCAGCTGCACCCGCCACTGCGCCGAGTGTGTGTGGCGAGAGTCCTTCCCGTTGAAGNACATCCAGCGCGAGCGGACCCGCTTTAAATGCCAGNGGAAGTGGAGAGGAATTTTGTCGCGTCACAACAGAGTCCCGATTCATTNAATATGCGATCGTATGTNNGAGATACGTTCAGTTCACGGCGATTAGCTTACATTAACTGACTCACTAAAAGGTGGCGTTATTCACGCATCATTCTCAGTGCTGCGTGCAGCGCCGCCCAGCATCCGTTACGATGAATGACACACTCGTTGCTTGGTTTTTTTATGTCCCGTACTACGCATGCTGTCGCCGATCGAGTAAGTCGCTCAGGTGTGACCACGNTTGCNGCGTCTCTNATCTGTTGCTTTTTGGCACTTTTCTTTTACGACGAACAGATATTTTCGAATCTAGTCAGTCACAGTTTTAATTGGAGCGCACAATACTTTGGCTTGTTCTGGCAGATACTGCTGTTAGCCAATTTTGCAATTGCACTGTTCGTGGCAACAAGACCCAGTGCGGGTCGTCGATTAGGCAATTTGACGGCGCCCGAGTTCCCTCTTTTCCAATGGATTGCCATGGTGCTGTGTACGCTACTTGCCGGTGGCGGCGTTTTCTGGGCTGCTGCAGAGCCCGTTGCACACTTTGTCTCACCCCCGCCCTTATTTGAAGGCGTGCAGCCTGAGTCCGCGAAAGCGGTTAAGTACGCGCTTGCACAATCGTTTCTTCATTGGGGCTTTTTGGCATGGTCAATTTTAGGTAGTCTCGGCGCGGTTATTTTGATGCGCCTTCACTACGAGCGCGGGCTACCACTGGCGCCTCGGACGTTGCTTTATCCCTTGTTGGGGGAGAAGGGCGTTCATGGGCGTTGGGGCGACACAGCGGACCTGGTGTCAGTCTTGGCAGTGTTTGCGGGTACGGTGGGCCCTATCGGGTTCTTGGGCCTACAAGTTAGCTACGGTATGAGTGAGTTGTATGGCACGAGTGATTCAAAAGCCGCTCAGCTAGCCACCATTGCGTTACTGATGGTTGTCTATCTCACCTCTGCGGTTAGCGGTATGCACAAGGGCATTCAAATACTCAGCCGCTTAAATATTTTGCTCGGGATTACCTTGCTGGCATTCTTGCTGCTCGCAGGGCCAACCCAGTTTATTGTGTCAAGTTTTGGTGAAGCGCTGTCGGTTCATTTACGATGGTTTTTTGAGCAGGCGTTGTACCGTGGTGACGCGGGATTATTGAGCGACCCTGGCTGGTTATCGTCATGGACAGTATTTTTTTGGGGCTGGTTTATTGGTTATAGCCCCATGATGGCTATCTTTATTGCCCGAATTAGTCGTGGTCGAACCGCGCGGGAGGTGATTTTACTAATGTCTTTAGTCGCCCCCCTTTTGACGATGATGTGGTTTTCTATTCTCGGGGGAGCAGGGCTCGGTATTGAACTGCGTTTCCCCGGCGCAATCACAGACCCCTTCGAAGGATTTAACCTGCCAGCTGCGTTGTTAGCCATCACTGAAGCTATGCCCTTAAATGAACTGGTATCTGCGCTGTTTCTTGTGCTGACGGTGTTGTTCGTGGCTACCACCGGGGATTCAATGACGTACAGTTTGGCGGTGGTGTCATCGGGCGTTGAGCATCCTCCGCGCTGGTTGCGGTTATTTTGGGGTTTGGCGATGGGTTTCACGGCGATGGTCTTGCTAGCCGGCCCCACTGGCGGCATAGGCAAACTGCAGAGCTTCATAGTGGTAACGGCAGTGCCGGTATCAATTCTACTCGTGCCATCGTTGTGGGGTGTATTTTCTGCACTTCGCCGCCAATAAGTTAACACCTTGGTCTCGACACCACTCAAGGTTAGGGTTCGACGCTGTTATTGCGCTTAATGTGCCAGCGGGTCACGTCATTTTGGCTTGACCCGCGCGTTTGAATAGCTATACTACGCCGCTCTTCGCGCCCGTAGCTCAGCTGGATAGAGTACCTGACTACGAATCAGGCGGTCGCACGTTCGAATCGTGCCGGGCGCGCCATAATTTACTTGCTGAAAACAGCAAGGCCATATCAAGCCAACGCGTCACGTGTTGGTTTTTTTTTATCTCAGTTAAGCAGTAGCCGCTTTGGCAATTCCACCATCGGCACGATCTCTGTTGGCAAACATTTGCATGTGGTCTGGTACGGTCGAAAGATCGGTTAATTGCATCCAAACGCGCAGTAATAACCGAGCACGCTCGATCTCGGGGTGGTCGACGTAGTCGGTGCGGGAATGCAATACGACCCGATTACTAGAAAACTGTAGGTCGCCAGGTTGCATCATGCTTTCTATATAGAGCTCGGGCCTTTCCCACAGAACNTGTTTGATCGCGCGCTGCGCCTGCACCTCAATATGGTCATCGGGCAACTGATCGCGCTGCTGATACGCTTCACTAAAGTAGGGGATATAGTGCGATGAAAACTCGCCTTCGGGGGTGAAATCAAATACGGGAAGCGAGTGGGGTGTATAAAGTGATGTGGTGCCTCGGTCAGGCGTTGTGCGTTGATAGGGGAAGCCGCGGTAGATNGCGGGCATCAGCTCGGCAAATTCATTGAGCAGTATATTGTGAGCAAGCCCAGCACTCATCAGGCGACTCTCGCCGCCACTCATACTTTTACGAATACTGAGTAGTCCCGTCACATCGGCGGTGGGGTCGCGGTGCATCACGAATTCGCCACCGTTATGGTATCGGCGCTCATCATTGGCGTCACGGAAATCCATTACCTCACCAATGTAATCGCCTAAGTGACTTTGTGACACGGTGACGCCAATGTAGGCGGAAATACCACAGAAGACTGTTTTTAACTCGTCGGTCGTATAGTTTTCTACGTCAAGCCCCGATAAACGCGCAATGCCACGCCCACTCCCAAGCTGTTGCGCTATGGCCTGTCCCTGACTGGCAAAGCTTGGCAGTGGAAAGTTGTCGATGCTTATTTCGCTATAGGGAAGAGCAAGAATGTCGGATTGCTTTAAATTACTGTGCAACTCTTTGAGCGTGTCGGCGCTAAGTTGATAGCGCCACGAATGGTCTTTTGCGATTTCATCGCCTCGCCAAACAGAAGGGCCGCGCACCTC
>JGI26083J51738_10000540_pt1 | contig 20618 bp, 17 predicted proteins | sample SaaInl85LU_5_DNA_FD_51738 | JGI IMG/M metagenome (IMG submission 51738)
CTAATACGTTTCCAGAAATGTAACGTACGTTTTCAGTAACAACTTTTTTCTCTATTAAATTTGTTAAGCTCGCTCCACTTATTATTTTATAATAGGAAGGCGCTTCTACTTCTGAGCCAGTGAGTGCAATTGTTTTAGAAAAATCAACTTTCCCTGTTAAAAACAACGAACCAATTCTTGCAACATCCAACGCATTAATCGTCCAAACTATCTCCCCTTTGTTAATTGGGTTAATTTGGTGAATTTGAGTCCCAACGTTACCAGCAGGATGTTTACTATTAACGGTATACAAGTCTATTCCATTAATGGAAGAAAAAACACTTGTATTCTTCGAAGTATTTTCGATGGTTACATTCACATTCCCTTCGGTTAGCTTTGCCAAAGCATCAAATCCAGCTTGTAGAGCTTCTTTTTTATCTTTCAATAAAAATTCATAATTTGGTGCCAAAGGCGAAGAATCAAACCCCGAAACAAAAATTGCTTTTGGTGTTTGTGTGTAATCGGCTACAATGTCAAGAGGTCTTTGTTTAATAAATGGCCACAAACCACTTTTTAAGATAACTTCTTTTGTGTCCCCTTTAGTCTCAATTGTTTCTGAGGTGAATTCTGAATCAGCTTTGATAATTACCTCGAGAATCTTTCTTTTTTCTCCACGTTTCACTTCACTTATCGTTCCGCTAATTGGAGAAACATATTGAATAGACTCTCTGTATTTGTCATAAAATATAGGTGATCCTATTTTTACTGATTCACCTTCTTTCACTACCATTTTAGGTGTTAATGAAGGAAAGTCTGTTGGTTTGATTGCGTAATAAGATGAGTTCGAAACTTCGCTAGTCGTTAGTTCTGGTTTACCTTTTAGCTTTAAATCAAGCCCTTTTCTAATTTTTATAGCTTTTGCCATCTGATGTAATTCTACATTTAATTGCTGCAAATTTATAAAAAGCCAATGCTTATATGCAATTGTTTTGTCTCTTTTTTCAACATATAAAAAGTTAATATCTTCTTAGGTTGTTTTCCTAGATATTATCGTAGGCAAACAGAATACACAAAGCGCTGTAATTTAGAATTTTAAATCAAATCAATTAACTTATTTAGAATGATTCCAAGTTTAAAACCTTGAAAACGCAGGTATTTGGAGCTCTAGTTTGATTCCTCACATTTTTTGAACAGACAAATCCGTATATTTGCAAAAAATAGATGAAAACCCGATAAATAAAGGAATGAAATATTACAACAATATCTTAGAAACTATAGGAAACACACCTTTAGTAAAGCTAAACACATTAACAAAAGAAATTGATGCACTTGTGCTGGCAAAAGTAGAAACAACTAACCCAGGGAATTCTGTGAAAGACAGAATGGCTGTAAAAATGATAGAGGACGCGGAGAAAGCTGGATTATTGAAACCGGGAGGAACAGTGATAGAAGGAACTTCTGGAAATACAGGTATGGGGCTTGCCTTGGCCTGTATCATTAAAGGGTACAAAATGATGTGCGTGTTGAGCGACAAACAATCCAAAGAAAAAATGGATATTTTGAGAGCAGTTGGCGCTGAAGTAGTTGTATGTCCTACCAATGTAGAACCAGACGATCCTCGCTCCTACTACTCTGTTTCCAAAAGATTAGCAACAGAAGTACCAAATAGCTGGTATGTAAATCAATATGACAACCTTTCTAATAGATTGGCTCATTACGAAAGCACAGGTCCTGAAATTTGGGAGCAAACTGAGGGTAAAATCACNCATTTTGTGGTGGGTGTAGGTACAGGAGGAACTATTTCGGGCGTAGGTAAATACTTGAAAGAGAAAAATCCAGACATCAAAATAATAGGAATCGATACATATGGCTCTGTATTTAAAAAGTACCACGAAACTGGAATTTTTGATGAAGCAGAAATATATCCATATGTGACTGAAGGAATTGGAGAAGATATTTTACCAAAAAATGTCGATTTTGATATCATCGATCATTTTGAAAAGGTAACCGACAAGGATGCCGCGATAATGACTCCACGAATTGCAAAAGAAGAAGGTATTTTCGTTGGAAACTCTGCTGGTTCAGCCGTAAAAGGATTGCTTCAAATGAAGCACATGTTTAAGAAAGATGATGTAGTGGTTGTGTTATTTCATGATCACGGAAGTAGGTACGTAGGTAAATTCTTTAATCAAGAATGGATGAAAGAAAGAGGGTATGTGGAAAATACTTCTACTCCTATTGCAAAAGACATTGTCAGTACTGAAGGAAATTTAGTGATTGCAAATCACGATGAATCAATAAGTTCTGTGGTAGAAAAAATGTCGAAATTTAATATTTCACAAATTCCCGTTTTCAAAGGGAAAGACATGGTTGGTTCCATTAGCGAAACCAGCGTGTTAAATTACCTCTTCGAACATCCAGAAGCTAAAAGAGATTCCATCGAACCCTTGATGCATGCTCCTTTTCCTCTCGTTGAATTGACTTCTAAACTTGAAGATATTTCACAACTAATTACAAAAGAAAATGCTGCTGTGATGGTTCAGAAAGAAGACGGACATTATCACATCATCACAAAACAAGACATCATCAAAGCAATAGCTTAATATTTCCATGGCCGAAACAAAAAACATCCATTTATTCAGAAGAGTATTAGTCTTCTTAAAACCTCATAAAACGATGTTTTTATTGACGGTTTTTGGAACAATTCTGAACGCTGTACTTTCGCCTTTGCGTCCGCTTATCTTATTCTTTATGATAGATAAATTTGTGGATGGAAAAACTGAGTTCAATGGGTTTATGATGAAAAGCCTAAATGAGCTTGACAGTTCAATTCAGCCAGAAAATGGATTTCTTTACTGGACAATTATTGCGATTCTTACGATTGTTTTGGAAGCAATTTTGCGTTTTGTTACCGTGTACTTCACCAACCTCATTGGCCAGAATATCATTGCGGACATGAGAGAGAGATTGTACAATCACCTCACAACTTTTAAAACGCAATACTTTGACAAAAATCCTATCGGAAGACTTGTAACTAGACTGGTATCGGATGTAGAAGCGGCTTCAGAAATATTTTCGAATGGAATTATCACTGTTGCGGGTGATATTTTGAGCTTGGCTCTTGTTATCATTGTCATGTTCTCTACAAATTGGATGTTTACGTTAATGGTGCTTCTCCCCTTGCCTCTTTTATTTTGGGCAACCAATATATTTAAGAATGCAATAAAAAAAGCCTATCAATTAGAAAGTACTCAGGTATCAAAATTAAACACCTTTGTACAGGAGAGAATCATAGGTATGAGCATTTTGCAGTTGTTTTCGAGAGAAAAAATTGAATACAATAAGTTTGAAGAAATCAATAAGCTTCACCGAAATGCTCACATAAAGTCAGTGTGGGCTTATTCCATCTTTTTTCCTGTCGTAGAAATTTTGAGTTCTATTTCCATTGCTTTTGTGATTTTTTATGCCTCATATCAAATCATTGACCGACCTCTTTCAGAGACAAGCACGGGAGAACTTGTAGCCTTCATTATGTGGATAAACATGCTGTATCGACCAATAAGAATGCTGGCAGATAAATTCAATGTGATTCAAAGGGGACTTGTGAGAGCCAAAAATATTTTTGAAGTATTGGATGACGACCAACTAATCCCTACGAACAGAGAGAAAACGGAACACAGCAAGTACGAAGGAGACGTTGTGTTTGATTCGGTAAAGTTTGCCTACAACGAAGATGATTATGTTCTCAAAAATGTTTCTTTCGACATAAAAAAAGGACAAACAGTTGCGTTTGTTGGCGCAACCGGTGCCGGCAAATCGAGTATCATTAATATCCTGAGTAGATTCTACGAATTCCAGTCTGGAAGCATTACTGTGGATGGAAAAGATATCAGAGAAGTTTCGTTAGAAGATTTAAGGCAAAACATAGCAGTTGTGCTGCAAGATGTTTTCTTGTTTTCGGATACCATTCTGAATAACATTACGTTAAAAAATCCAGTAATTTCGAAAGACAAAGTGATAGAGGCGTCAAAATTTGTAGGGCTTCATGATTTCATTATGCGATTGCCAGGCAATTATGATTACGATGTAAAAGAAAGAGGAAACTCACTTTCAACTGGTCAAAGACAACTTATTTCGTTTGTTAGAGCTTATGTTTACAATCCTAGTATTTTAGTTTTGGATGAGGCAACTTCAAGCATTGATACAGAAACCGAAGAACTCATACAAACGGCTATCGACAAGCTCACACAGGGCAGAACTTCCATTATCGTTGCGCATAGATTATCTACCATCAAAAAAGCCGATAAAATCATTGTGTTAGATAAAGGAGAAATTATTGAACAGGGAAATCACGAGGAGCTACTTGCCTTGAACGGTACTTACAGAAATCTATACGAAATTCAGTTCGAGGAGAACTAAGTTTGCACACCAATCTAACCATCAATCATGATTGAACTTCAAGAAATTCAAATACCAACGGATTGTCGTATTATTCATCATGAATTTTATACATACGAGCCAGAAACTGAGATTGAAGAAGAACTAAATCACAAATACTTGAGCGAGAATCTTTTTCAGTGCATCTTTCCCGAGCACCACCTCAAAATAGATTTGGGCTGGTATGGAAATTACTCTTCTCGATCAGGAGAATTCCGAATTCAACTAATTGTAAACGAAAATTGGGAACATCCGTTTAATACCATTTATTCGAAATCGGCAATGGAAGTTAAAGGATTACTACACAATATATTTAAGTATTATTCCTCTTTCGAATTTGATGTAGAGAACTAATAAGAATTTGGCCCTCCAGCATAGTTTTTCTCCATGAATTCATTTCTTAAATGGAGAATTTTCTTAAAAAATGCCTCGTTCGTTTGTTTGAGAGATAATTTGTTGAAATTGATAAAATTTCCCTCTGAATGAATGCTGTCGTATTCTGTTTGGTACAACACCAATTTGTAATACGGTATTACCCACACCCAGTGAGTCAGGTTATCTTTAAAATGAACAAGGATTCCTTTAGGCCGTAGTTCTACACTTCCGTATTTTATTTGCTGAAATTTCGATAGTTTTTCAAAAATTTCGAGGCTCGATTTCTCTATTTTCATTCGATGTGAACCAATACCTCTCATGGCAAGTCTCATTCTCAATGAAAATGGTTTTCCTAGTTTCTCATTAATTTCTCTTGTAACACGAATGGGTCGGGTCGAATAATCTACTATCATAATTCAAAATTAATTTAAAAAAGATTGAGTTGTTCTAATTTTTAAACAGCGATTCACACTTTCCCCTTAAAATTTGCTCCTTTCCCTTATCTTTGAAAAAAATAAGACATGAAACAACTTTTTACCTACCTGCTAACCTGTGGAATAATTGCTTCTTGCTCTGTCTCCAAAAAAGTAGAAAATCAAGCTATTGAAAAAGTGTTTTCTTTTACTCAGGAAGAAGAATTACTTCTTTCAAAAGGTAAAGTTTCTGAACCAATGAGGGTATTGCAAATAACGAACAAAGAAGATTCCATAACACTTAGAACAGCCAGTAAAAACATAGATATTATCAACAACACCAAACTAACTAAATTACTTGCTGATAGATTATTAACGACAGTAAACGACCCAAAAAACCCGGGAGTAGGAATTGCTGCACCACAAATAGGGATTTTAAAAAAAATGGTGGCAGTGCAACGTTTTGATAAAGAAGATTTTCCTTTTGAAGTGTATGTGAATCCCACAATCAAACAATATTCCAAAAAAACACAATTTTGCTTGGAAGGGTGCCTGTCAATTCCGGATAAAATGGATACCACAAAAAATAGAGCTTATGCGATATTGTTGGAGTACGAAAAATTAGATGGAAGTCGAGAAATCGAAATGGTTGAGGCATTTACAGCTGTTATATTTCAACATGAAATAGATCATTTAAACGGAATTTTATTCACCGATCATTTGGATATTGAAATAGAAGAAGCCGAAGAAAGAAAGAGGAAAAACAATGAGTAAACAAAAAAAAACATTGGCCATAATTGGTGGAGGATCTGCTGCAATAATGCTGGCAGCTCACATTGATTCTAACAAATATGATGTCACAATTTATGAGAGAAACCAGGCGCTTGGTCGAAAATTTTTGGTTGCAGGCAAAGGAGGTTTCAATCTTACACACTCTTCTNATATTGCCGATATGAAAACGAAATACGTTGCCTCCTCGCCTATTATGGAATGCTTGGATTCTTTTACGAATCAAAATTTTATTTCTTGGCTAAAAGATAATGGAATAGAAACATTTGTAGGAAGTAGTAAAAGAATTTTTCCCGTAAAACCAACCAAACCTATTCAAGTATTGCAGGCTTTTGAAAAGAAAATAAAAGAGAAAGAAATAACCATTGAGTATAATCATTGCTGGAAAGGTTTTCGCGACAAATCTCTTGTTTTTGATTCGCCCGAGGGAACAAAAGAAATTGAAGCAGAGAAGGTGGTATTTTCTTTGGGAGGAGCAAGTTGGAAAAAAACTGGTTCGCAAGGAGAATGGATTCCTTATTTTGATCAAAAGAATATTAAAACAAAGCCTTTCACAGCTTCTAATTGTGGCATACAGATAACTTGGAAAGAAAAATTTGTAAAAACGAACGAGGGTCAACCATTAAAAAGCATTGAGGTTTTCTGTGGAGACTTATCCAAAAAAGGAGATGTTATCGTTACCCGATTGGGATTAGAAGGAAGCGCTGTGTATGCACTTAGTCCAGCGATTAGAAAACAAATAGAATCGAGCGGCTCTTCCCAAATTCATCTAGATTTAAAACCAACAACAAAGCTTGATGCCGTAGTGCGAAAGTTAAAAAGCCCCAAAAAGAAAAACACATGGAGTGAGCATGTCATTTGGCAACTAAAATTATCAAAGCCGATGTTTGATTTGGTAAAAAGAACTTGCCGAAAAGAAGATTTTATGAATCCTGAGTTTTTAGCGAATCATGTTAAGAAAATTCCGCTTACGGTAATTGGGTTTGATGACATGGATAAGGCAATTTCAACTGTTGGTGGGATTGATTTAAACGAAATCAGCAATAATTTTGAGCTAGTCAACTTACCAAACCATTACGTGATTGGTGAAATGCTCGATTGGGATGCGCCCACTGGCGGATATCTCCTTCAAGCTTGTATGAGTATGGGGAAAAAGTTAAGCGATCACCTTAACTAACAAAGTTGTACTTAGATAAAAAGTAATCCCAGTCCCAAACAAATTTTTCCACAATATTATTCAGTCTCTTCAGAAACTTGGGATTTGGCGTATTCATGTCCTTAAAATATTCCTCTTGAAAAGAGGCCAATTTATATTTGTGAAATATGCACTTTGACATCCCATACAAAGCATTCTTTGAAGGGTAATTAATCTTGGACATAAAAGAAGTATAACTTCTTATGTGTTCTTTTGTTTGAGTTACTTTAAGTCCATACAAAGTAGAAAATTTTTCGATAAGCAATTCTTTCAGTCTATCGGCCTGTTCTCCCTCTAATCGCTTTTCCATTATTTTTAAATTTCCCACGAATAAAATGAGCATAAATCGGTCGTAGTCCTCAGGCGAAACATTAGGTTTTTCTACAAAATCTTTGTCATTATTTATCAGTTCCGATATATCCGGAAAACCCACTTCCATTGCGTGAACCAACGAGTTGATTAACACATTAGCGAGTTTATCCTCGTTTACTTTCTTTTTGAAGATCGTTCTTAGCATATAACTTAAAGTTTCTGTTCAAATATAATGGGATTTGAATGCAGTGCCTAAGTCTTTTACAAATGATTCTTAACCAAGGGTTGTTAATAGCTTAACAAAGAAGAAATCTCTTGTTCTACTTTAGTAGCATTTGGAATCATAGTAAACTCCAAAGTAGAATTTAATGGAATAGCTGGAAGGTTTTCTGATCCTACGATAGAAACTGGAGCATCTAGTTTTTCAAAGCAATTTCTTGAAATCAACGAAGCAATACTTTGACCAAATCCATTTCCTTTTGGCTCTTCGGTTACAACAATGCATTTTCCATGTTTGCTTGCTGTGCTAATTATTAATTCCTCATCAAGCGGATAAATGGTACGAATGTCCACAATTTCTACTTTACCTTTGTGTGATTTTGCTGCTTCAAGCGCCCAATAAACTCCCATTCCGTAGGTTATTATTGCAAGGGAATCACCATTTTTAAGCTCGTTTTCATCATGTTCCAATACCACTCTCCCTTTTCCAAAAGGAATCACGTAGTCCTCATCAGGATCAATCGTTTTAGCCCCTTCAGTTCCTTTTATTTTACTCCAATACAATCCTTTGTGCTCCAACATCACACAAGGATTAGGGTCGTAATAGGCAGCTTTTAACAAACCTTTGAGATCTGCCCCAGTACTTGGGTAGGCAATCTTTATTCCTCGAATATTCGCTAATACAGACTCAACACTAGATGAATGGTAAGGTCCACCACTTCCATAGGCACCAATAGGAACTCGAAGAATAGAACTCACAGGCCATTTTCCATTTGAGAGGTAACAAGATCTGCTCACTTCAGTAAACAATTGATTGAGCCCCGGCCAAATATAATCTGCAAATTGCACTTCAACAATTGGCTTGGTGCCAGCTGCAGACATTCCTACTGTACTACCTATGATAAAAGCTTCTTGAATTGGTGTGTTAAACACTCTGTTGTCGCCAAATTTTTGAGCCAAAGTTGCAGCTTCTCTAAATACACCTCCTAATCTACCGCCTACATCTTGACCGTAAAGCAAACATTCTGGGTGTTTTTCCATTAATTCCTGCACCGCAAATAATGCGCTATCTACCATAACAGTTGGTTCCTTCCCCGCAGGCGATCTTTCCCCTTTTTCTTCGGTGATGGGAGTGGGAGCAAAATCATGAGTGAATAAATCGGCCGGGGAAGGATCTTCTTCTTTTAAAGCCAATTGGTAGTCTGCTTCCACAGTTTGTTTNGCTCTAGCCTCTACGTTTATAAGGTCAGCTATTCCAATCCCTAGTTCTTTCAGTTGTGCTTTGAATTTTGGGAACGGATCTCTCTTTCGTTGTTCTTTCAAATCATCTCTGTACCACTCCATTCTTACTCCAGATGTATGGTGATTAAGCAAAGGAACTTCTGCATGAATCAAGAAAGGTCTTCTTTCAGTTCTTACTTTTTCGATCGTTTCTTCTAGCACACGGTAAGAATTTACAAAATCAGTACCATCTATCGTGAGAGCCTCCAATCCTTTAAATCCTTGTGCGTACTCATAGGCATTTTGGGTTCTTATTTCTCTCGCATGTGCAGAAATGTCCCATTCATTGTCTTGAACCACAAAAATAATAGGGATTTGCTTTAAAGCAGCCATGTGAAAAGCTTCTGAAACCTCTCCTTCTGTTACGCAGGCATCACCCAACGAACACACCACCACGGGTTTATCGTCTGTTTTATTTAAGCCTTGTTGTTCCAAATATTGAATTCCCATAGCCAACCCTGTAGTTGGGATTGCTTGCATACCGGTAGCCGAGGATTGATGGGGTATTTTAGGTTTGTCATCGTCTTTCAAACTAGGGTGCGAATAATAGGTTCTTCCTCCAGAAAATGGGTCATTCTTCTTTCCTAATAATTGCAACATCAAATCAAACGGCCTCATTCCAATTCCCAATAACATGGAATCATCACGGTAGTAAGGAGCTAAGAAGTCACAAGGCTTTAGCTGCATAGAGACAGCTAACTGAATTGCTTCATGCCCTCTCGAAGTTGCGTGGACATATTTACTCGTAATTGTTTTGTTCTCTTCGAACAATTCTGTCATCGAAACAGCAGAACACATCAATTCGTAGGCTTTAATTAGGGTTTTCTTATCTATTTCTTTCTTCACTTTTGTTTATTCTTTTTTCTTTCAGAAAATTTTGAAAAATATTATTGTTAGTTTGCCACTTCGGACATAAATTTAATTCTCATTAATCTCAATTCCTCCTCTTCGTATTCCTCTTCTAGTTCTTGATAAGCCTGATTAATTGAGTCAGTAGTAGATTCCATAAAATACTCGAAAATTTCTTCTTGTTCTTCCTCTCCAAGCATTTCGTCTATGTAGTAATCAAGGTTTATTTTAGTCCCCGAATGAACAATGGTTTCTATTTCCGTAATTAATTCATCAAACGGAATGTTATTTTGGCTGGCAATGTCCTCCAAGTCACTTTTCTTGTCGATACTTGTAATAATATGGATCTTAAGCGCAGATTTGTTTGCCACAGACTTCACCACAAAATCGTTGGGTCTTTCTATTCCATTTTCTTCCACATAACTGGAAATCACATCCAAAAATGGCTGACCAAATCGCTTTGATTTTCCTGTTCCCACTCCTCCTATATTTTTTAACTCATCCATTGTGAGAGGATAGTGTAAACACATTTCCTGTAACGAAGGCTCTTGAAACACTGCAAACGGTGGGATACCTTTTTCTTTCGAAACTTTTTTGGTTAAATCTTTCAGAACCTTGTACAATGCTTCGTCCATCACTTTTTCTTTCGTGTTCTGAATTATGGGTCCAGTCAAATCACTGTAATCTCGCTCCTTAAATAACGAAACATCATATGGTTTTTTTAAAAAATCTTGTCCCTTTGAAGTTACTTTTATGATCCCGTAAGACTCCACTTCTTTCTTAATAAACTCTTTAAGTAAGCTTTGTCTAATAATTGATCTCCAAGACTTTGAATCTCTATCACTACCTTCTCCAAAAATTTCTAGTCTATTGTGTTTGTAGTTAGTGATCTCATTATTTAGTGTTCCAGCCAATACATCTGCAATGTGGGTTGGTTTGTGTTTTTCATTCATAGCTAACACAGCTTTTAATAACAAAACAATCAACTCTTTCGCTTCAAATTTTTCTTTGGGATTAGCGCAGTTGTCACATTTCTTATTGCAATTAGTTTCTTCATAATCTTCACCAAAATAATGAAGAATGTACTTTCTCCTACACACCGATGTTTCAGAGAAAGAAACTATGTCGTTTAATAATTGCCTACCTATTTCCACTTCGCTTACCGGCTTTCCTTGAAGAAATTTCTCTAATTTCTCAACATCTTTATAACTGTAAAAGGCTATACAGTTTCCTTCGCCTCCATCTCTTCCTGCCCTACCTGTTTCTTGGTAGTATCCCTCTATACTTTTTGGAATATCGTGGTGAATGACAAATCTCACATCCGGCTTATCGATTCCCATTCCAAAAGCAATGGTTGCCACAATAACATCAGCATCTTCCATCAAAAACATATCTTGGTGTTTAGCTCTAGTTTTTGCATCCAAGCCAGCATGATATGGAAGTGCTTTTATTCCATTTACTTGTAATAATTCTGCAAATTTTTCTACCATTTTTCTGCTCAAACAATAGATTACACCTGATTTTCCTTCGTGTTGCTTGATGTATTGTACGATTTGTTTCTCAACATCTTGTTTAGGGCGAACTTCGTAATACAAATTATCTCTATTAAAGGAAGAATTGAATAAACTCGCCTTTTTCATTCCCAAAGTCTTTTGAATATCAATTTGAACTTTGGGCGTGGCCGTAGCAGTTAATGCCATTACAGGAACATCTGTAATCGCACTCATTATTTCTTTAAGTCTTCTATACTCTGGTCTAAAGTCGTGTCCCCATTCCGAAATACAGTGAGCTTCGTCAATTGCAAAGAATGAAACCTCTGTTTTTCTTAAAAAATCGATGTACTCTTGTTTGTTTAATGATTCGGGAGCCACGTAAAGCAATTTAGTTTTCCCACCTACCACATCTTGTTTTACTCTGGCTATATCACCTTTGTTTAGAGATGAATTCAAGAAATGAGCAACAGAATCATCCTGGCAGTGTTGTCGAATTGCATCCACTTGGTTTTTCATTAATGCAATAAGGGGAGAAACGATTACTGCAGTTCCATTTTGGATAAGGGCAGGTAGTTGATAACACAATGACTTTCCACCGCCTGTTGGCATGATCACAAATGTGTCGTTCTTATCCATAACGCTTTGGATAATAGCCTCCTGATTTCCTTTAAAATGACTAAAACCGAAATACTCCTGTAATTTTTCTTTTAGATTAACTTGGGTAGAAATAGACATATTTCTTGTTGCTTTTTTTGATTAGATAAATATAAAATAAGTTTTGCTGCTATTCAAAGGTATACTTCAAAAAAGATATAAAATTTGTTCTATTCATAAGTTAGTGGTGTAACTTTCGAAATAGTTTATATTTTTGTTCAATATGAGTGAAAACAAAACAAACACATCCTTTTTAGGACATCTCGAAGAGTTAAGATGGCGACTAGTAAAATCTGCCATTGCAGTTGTATTAGTTGCAGTATCTGTCTTTATTTTCATTGAACCTCTCACCGATTTAGTCTTAATGTCAATGTCAAGGGCTTCCTTTCCAACCTACAAGATTATGTGTTTTATTTCCAATAATTTAGGGTTAGGTGATGCCTTTTGTGCAAATAATATTGAAGTAAAAACCATTGAGACTCAGATGACAAAGCAATTTGCAACGAGCATATACTTTTCTCTCGTAAGTGGAATTATTCTGGCTTTTCCATTTTTAGCTTTTCAAATTTGGTCTTTTGTAAAGCCTGGACTAAAGCCGAAGGAAATTAAAGCAACTAGAGGTATTGTGGCCTACTCCACTTTACTGTTTCTAACAGGAGTTGGTTTTGGTTACTTCATCATCTCTCCTTTGTGTATTCAGTTTTTTGGGTTTTACAAAATGTCCCAAAGTATAGAGCTTACCCCTACTTTTACTTCTTATTATTCGCTAATTGTTTCCTCCACTATCGCTTGTGGTTTGTTTTTTCAACTACCTATCGTAATTTTTATTTTAACCAAACTGGGAATGATGACTCCCGATGTATTAAAAAAATATAGAAAACATGCTTTGGTTGGAATTTTAGTGTTAGCTGCTATCATTACACCACCTGACTTTATTAGCCAAGTTATTGTGGCTATACCTGTTTCGTTATTGTATGAATTGAGTATTGTAATTTCGAGGAGAGTTATCAACAAACAAAAAGCAGATGTTTAACCTCAATCATTTTTTTGCATTCGTATTTGCTCTTTTTATAAGCACAGTCTCTTTTGGCCAAAAAACAAAGGTTTACGGGGTAATTCGAGATGAAATTACGAAAGAAACTGTTCCATTCGCTACGATCTCTTTTAAAGGAACAAAAACCGGAACCACCTCGGATATAGACGGAAAATATATTCTGGAAAGTTACTATTCCAGCGATTCTATTTTGGTGACTTTTGTAGGATACGCTCCCAAATCAATTGGAATTAAAAAAGATAAATCGCAAGAGGTGGATGTTTTCTTGTCTACCTCTGAAAAGATATTGACCGAGTTTGTTGTTGAGGGTTCTAAGAAAGATGAAAACCCTGCTCACGCCTTGATTAAAAAGGTGATTGAGAATAAAAAAATAAACAACAGAGTGAAACTTGATGCCTACGAATATGAGGTGTACAATAAAATTGAATTTGACCTCAATAACCTCGATGAGAAATTCATGAATCGAAAGGTTTTTCAAAAGTTCGATTTTGTATTCGAATTGATAGACTCGACTGATGAAAAGCCCTATTTGCCTATTTTTATTATTGAATCTTTATCTGATTATCACTACAAAAGAAAACCAGAGGAGAAAAAAGAAATCATAAAAGCGACCAAAATCTCTGGTCCCGAAAATGAATCGATTTCTCAATATTTAGGGGATATGTATCAAAATATCAATTTGTATGACAATACAATGTATGTGTTTGGGAGACAATTCATAAGTCCTCTGAATAACAATATGCTGTTGCATTACAAATTGTATTTAACCGATAGTGGTTACATTGACAATAATTGGTGTTACAAATTAGAATTTATGCCAAAAAGAAAAAGCGATTTGGCATTTGTGGGAGAAATGTGGATTCATGATACCACTTATGCCGTGAAAGTATTTGAAGCAGAAATTGCCGGTGATGCCAATATTAATTTCATTAATAGCTATCGTATAAAACAAACATTTGAACAAGTGGAAGAGGAAGTTTGGATGATGGTACTAGACGAGACAATCGCTGACATAAACCCTCTTGAAAGTGATAAACAAAAGGGGTTTTACGGCAGAAAAACAACTTCTTACAAGGATTTTGTCATTAACAAACCCCGCGATGAAGAGTTTTACAAAGGAACAGATATCCTTGTTTTGGATTCTGTGCAAAACAAAACCTCTGAGTTTTGGGACGAAAAACGACACATAAAACTAAGCGAAAAGGAGAATAAAATTTACCACATGATTGATACGGTAAAGAACCTGCCTATCGTAAAAACTTACATTGATGTAATCCAAACATTGGTAACTGGATACAAAATACTTGGCCCGATTGAGTTGGGTCCATACTCTTCCATTTACAGTTTCAATCCAATAGAAGGGCATAGATTTTCGGCCGGGATACAAACAAGTAATGATTTTAGTACACAAATCATGTTTAAGGGAAATGTGGCGTATGGCTTAACCGATGAAAAATGGAAATTCAATTTAGGCACCAAGTTTTTTCTGTCCAAATCAAAGAAACCGAGAAGACTTGTTGATATAAAATATGTAAATGATGTGACTCAATTTGATCGACAATTGTTTGAACCATTTAACCAAAACATCATCTCATCCTTTTTGAGAAGAAATCCTTACAATAAATTGATCAACTTGGAAGGAGCAAGAATCAAATATTTCCACGAGTGGTTTGAAGGGTTTTCCAATTCGATTTCTATCAGCAGTTACAACATTGAGGCGCTTGGTGATGTACTGACATATTCCAAAACCCAAGGAGCGGTTACCACTTCTGTGAACAATTTGTACAACTCGGAAGTGACTCTCGGAATGAGATTTGCCAAAGATGAAAAATTTGTATCTGGAGAATTTAATCGAATTAGCCTAGGTTCTGTAAAACCAATTTTTGAGCTGGAGGCTTCATTTGGAATAAAAGGAGTTTTGAACAGCGGATACGATTATCAAAAATTAAAATTCAGTGTAAAAGATAGAGTTCTGTTGGGTTATTGGGGGATTTGTAGGTACGATTTGGAAATAGGAAAATTATGGGGAACAGTTCCTTTTCCTTTCCTATTTATTCATAATGGAAACGAAACCTGGGGCTACACAAATGACTTTAATGCCATGAATATTGGTGAATTTATGAGCGATGAATACATCTCGCTTTCGGTGGCTCACTATTTTGGCGGAGTATTTTTAAACCGAATTCCACTGTTAAGAAAACTAAAATGGCGAGAACTTGTGACTGCAAAGGTGGTTTATGGACAACTGAATGATCGCCATGCTACAGTTTTGGATCTCCCAACTTTCTCTGGCTCATTGTCTGACAGGCCTTATGCCGAGGTTAGTGCCGGAATTGAAAACATATTCAAAATATTGAGAGTGGATGCGTTGTGGCGATTAACTTATTTAGACAATAACGCGCAAGACATTAACGTTCTTCGATTTGGAATAAGAGCCAAACTACAATTTGAATTTTAACTCATACCTATGCAAATAATAGCCAACAATTTAAAGAAAATTTACAACGGAAAGGAAGTCGTCAAGGATGTTTCTTTGGAAGTAAATCAGGGAGAAATTGTAGGATTGTTGGGACCAAATGGGGCAGGCAAAACAACAAGTTTTTACATGATTGTGGGATTGGTAAGACCCAATGTAGGTCAGGTATTATTTGACGGGAAAGACATCACCTCTTTTCCGATGTATAAAAGAGCTCAAATGGGAATTGGATATTTGCCACAAGAAGTATCTGTTTTTAGAAATCTATCAGTGGAGGATAACATTACAGCTATTCTCGAGCTATTCATCAAAGACAAAAATCAAAGAAAAGAAAGATTAGAGGAATTGCTAGACGAATTTGGACTTACTGAGCACAGAAAAACCATGGGGCAATCATTGTCAGGAGGACAGAAAAGAAGAGTCGAGATTGCTCGAGCTCTTGCCTCTGACCCAAAATTTATTTTGTTGGACGAACCATTTGCTGGTGTGGATCCGGTAGCAGTGGAAGATATTCAGGCAATAGTATCCAAGCTAAAACAAAAAAACATTGGAGTCCTTATCACGGACCACAATGTGCAAGAAACTTTGGCAATTACTGATAGAACTTACTTGATGTTTGAGGGAAACATTCTGAAAGCAGGAAAACCAAGAGAATTGGTGGAAGACGAAATGGTGAGAAAAGTGTATTTGGGTCAAAATTTCATCTTCCGAGAAAAAAATCTATAGAGGAGAATTATTCTTCCTCTTCTTTTACTTCTTTCACAAATACATCGTTGGCAGCCAACAAGTTGTACCATTGAAATACTTTTCTGATGTCGTGATCTTTCACTTCCTGATCGTTGTACTCTTCCCAAACAGATTCAAAATACGCTCTCAATTCAGCTGGGTCGGTTTTGTGAGATTTAGACACTTTACCACCTTCTTTGTCGTAAATTTTTCCGAATACTTCTCCTAAAGACAAATCATCCACATGACCAAAAATAGTAATGTCTGCTAATGAAATTACTTTACTCGAGGCAAATGCTGGCTTTCTTCTTCCAGTTTCTACATCTTCAATTATAATTCTGTTTGCACCTTGGGATACTACTTTAAAAAGTCCTGGCTTTCCAGAAATTGAGATTATTCCATCTATATTCATTGTCTATTTTTTAAGATCGTCATTTATTTTTTCCTTTTCGGTTTGTGGTAAACAATAAAAATACTATCATTAACCACACAAAGAAAGTNTGCAAATGAAAGAAATATTTATCAAAACACAAAAAACAGCCCGTGTTTTTAGTAAAAATAGTGAGAACAAAAAAGCGAAAGACGTGGTAATTGCGCTTCATGGTTATGCTCAATTGGCTTCTTTCTTTCTCAAAAAATTTGACTTTCTTGAAGAATCCAAAACACCGGTTTATGCACCGGAGGGTTTAAGCAGGTTCTATTGGAACGGAATGAGCGGAAGAGTTGTGGCCTCTTGGATGACCAAAGAAGACCGTAAAAATGAAATCATTGACCAGGAATTTTTCTTGAATTCTTTACTCAAACAAGTTCAACAGAATCATCCCAATGCTGAAATAACGATTATTGGTTTTTCGCAAGGATCTGCAACAGCTAGTAGATGGATTAATTCTTCTAAGTTTTGTCCAAAGCGATTTATCATTTGGTCAGGCGATATTCCTGAAGATGTACTAAGTTCTCAACACCTAAAGTCGTTTCCCATTCAATTAGTACTGGGAGATTCTGATCAATTCATTCCTCTGGAACTGGCTTCAAAACGAATTGAACTTTACAAGGAAGAAAAATTTCAACTAGAGGTAATTCGGTACCAAGGAGATCACAAAATTTATCCCGAAGAGCTAAGTAATTTATTTAGGTAAAAGAATAATTTTGGGATTAGCTCTTGAGAAGCGTTTTGGCATTTTCTAGAGCTGCTTCGCTAACCTCACTTCCACTCAGCATTTTGGCTATTTCCACTACTCTACTTTCCTCAGTCAGCACTTTCATTTTGGTGTAAGTAGACTGTTCATCTGTGGTTTTATACACTTTGTAATGAGCGTCACCTCTACTGGCAATTTGCGGTAAATGGGTAATAGCCAATACTTGTGAGTTGGCACTGATGCGTTTCATCATTTCGGCCATTTTAGAGGCAATATCACCCGAAACCCCAGTGTCTATCTCATCAAATATCAAGGATGGCAATTGTTTCTTTTGAGCCAAATTGGTTTTGATACACAACATAAGACGCGATAATTCTCCTCCCGAAGCAACTTTTGCTATTGGATTAAAACTGCCGCCTTTATTCGCTTTGAACAAAATTTGAATCAGGTCATTTCCATTAGCTGAAAACTCCTTTCTTGTTTCACATTGCAGCTGAATTTGGGCATCTTTCATTCCCAAGCCATCTAGCATTTCGTTAATTTCGGTTTCTATTGTTTCAAAAACAGATAATCTTGATTTACTCAACTTCTCCCCTATTTTTTCTAGGGAGCTGAATTGGTCTTTGAGATTCTTGGTTAATTTTTGAATTTCTTCATCAAAGTTTGAAGCCAATACCAAATTAGATTCAATATTGTTTCTTTTTTCTATCAATTCATGAACAGAATCTGTTCGGTGTTTTTGGTAACTAGATTGCAACAAATTGAGAGTTTCTGATAGTACTTCTATCCTATCCGAGTCAAACACAATCTCTTCATTTGTTTCTTCAATTTCTGATTTTATGTCCTCCAATTCGATCAAAGAAGAATGAATTCGTTCAAAAATTTCTTTGGTTTTTCTACTCGAATCAGAAACAGAGGCCAATGAATGATTGGCTTCTTGGAGTTGGCTAATAATTCCCATTTCATTATCAAGTAGCTCAAATGCTTTGTTGAAACTTGCTTTTATAAATTCAGCATTGTTGAGCAAATCAAGCTCTTCTTGCATCTCTTCTTCCTGAATTTGCTCCAAATTAAGGGCTTCGAGTTCATCAAACTGAAACTGAAAATAATCTAAATCCGCTTTCAATTTCAATTCTCTCTCTTGCAGCTCGTCTAATTCTGTTTTTATTTTTTTATACACATTATATTCCGAAGAAAAATCTGCTCTCAATTTTTCGTTGCGGGCATTCGCATCTACAATTCCCAGTTGGTATTCGCTCGTATTGAGCAACAGCGTTTGATGTTGGGAATGAACATCAATCAGTTTTTCGCTTAATTGTTTCAAAACAGACAAAGAAACAGGCGTATCATTGATAAAAGCTCTTGACTTACCTGACGGCAAGACTTCTCTTCTCAAAATTGTCTCAGATTCGTAATCTAACTCATATTGAACAAAAAAGTACTGAAGGTTTAGGTTGCTTACTTCAAACCAAGTTTCAATCACACACTTCTTAGAACCATTGTTCAACACAGAGCCTTCCACTCTCTCACCAAGTGTAAGTCCTAATGCTCCTAGAATAATGGATTTTCCTGCACCAGTTTCACCTGTAATTGCAGAGAACCCCGAATAAAAGTTTATTTCTAACTCATTAATGAGGGCGTAATTCTTTATTTTTATCTTCGATAGCACGCACAAAAGTACAAAACAGATTGTGAACTATTTCAATAGTTTTACGAAACTTTTATTTCATATTTTCCCTTACTTTTTTGTGTTTTTTGATAACTTTGTTCACCTATGAATCACCAAGAAATATTAACCGATGTAAAAGAAAAGAAACTCCAACCTATTTATTTTTTGGAAGGGGAAGAAACATATTTTATTGATATGATTTCGGATTACATAGAAGATAATGTGCTGGAAGAACACGAAAAGGATTTTAATCAAATATTTTTTTATGGCAAAGATTCGGATCCAAATCAAATCATAGAAACTTGCAAGCGATTTCCCATGATGAGCGACAAGCAGGTAGTAATAATAAAAGAAGCTCAGCATCTGAACAAGGTGCTAGATCAATTCGAAAACTATTTCAAACAGCCCCAACCTTCTACTATTTTGGTATTTTGTTACAAGTACAAAAACCTTGATAAAAGAAAAGCCATTACGAAAGTAATTGCAAAAAACTCTGTTTATTTTACCGCTGCAAAAATTAAAGATTACCAACTATCCGCTTGGATTGAAAACCAAGTAAAAAGACATAAATTGAAGATAGATGGACGTAATGCATCACTTTTGGCCGAGTATTTAGGAAATGATTTGAGCAAAATAGAGAATGAATTAGCTAAGCTTGCTATGATTCTTAAGCCTGGAGGTGAAATTTCTTCTCAAATCATAGAAGAGCATATAGGGATCAGTAAAGACTTTAATGTTTTTGAATTGCAACATGCAATTTCTACCAAAAATCACGAAGCCGCTTATAAAATCGCTCACTATTTTGGAAAAAATGAAAAGGCCCATCCATTTGTGCTGACAGTAGGGTTTTTATTCTCTTATTTTTCTAAAGTAAGCGTTGTCGCATTTTCTAAAAACAAAGGAAATGACAATGCGCTGGCAAAAGAAGCTGGTATCTCTCCATACTTTATAAAAGATTACAAGCTTGCTGCACGTCATTATTCTCCTACCAAATTGGTAAAAATAATAAAGTACCTGAAAGAATATGACCTTAAATCAAAAGGAGTAAACAACACTTCTGCAAGCCACAACGACTTGTTGAAAGAACTCTTATTTAAAATATTGAACTAAAGGATCTAATAATGAAAACGATCAATGTTACTTTAGGAATTCTTGCTGCCATCCTCCTGTTTAGTTGTGCTTTAGCCAAGTCCTCTTCAATGAAAAAAGCGGAAGAAAAGATGAATTTTAATTTTTCTAAACTGAATAAACATGGACTCATAAAAGTTCGAAAGACAACTTTGGCTTTTGAATTCTGCATTCCCAACGAAACTGAATATCTAAATGAAATTAAATCAATCGATGAGTCGATAGCGGTCTANAAATCCTCCGATGGAAAAATTGGATGTGGAAAGAATCAAATTTTATGCATTGGAGAAACAGCGGGGAAAGACTATATAAAAATACTCATTTCACTTACAAAATTGCCTTATGTTAAAAATATCGATGAAAGTTTTTTTGAGTAATATTCTATTCCTCATTTTGTGTTCAACTTGTACCGTTTCAAAAAAAACAGCCAACA
>JGI26083J51738_10000548_pt1 | contig 20458 bp, 20 predicted proteins | sample SaaInl85LU_5_DNA_FD_51738 | JGI IMG/M metagenome (IMG submission 51738)
GTCGCCCCATATTCACCTTTTAAGACACCGGCAGTTTCTTTGGTAATGGACTTATAACGTTCGCCTGTGAGCACATTGATAACCGCTTGAGTACCCACGATTTGCGACGTTGGCGTGACTAATGGGATAAAGCCTAAATCTTCTCGCACGCGAGGGATTTCTTTCAGTACTTCATCCATTTTGTCGGTGGCATTTTGTTCACGTAACTGGTTTTCCATGTTCGTTAACATACCACCTGGCACTTGAGCAGTTAAGATACGTGCATCAACACCTTTGAGTGCCCCTTCAAATGACGCGTATTTTTTACGCACGTCTCTAAAGTATGAGGCAATACCCTCAAGGCCTTCTAAATTTATGCCAGTATCACGTTCTGTGCCTTCAACGATTGAAACCATCGTTTCAGTAGCCGTGTGACCATATGTCATACTCATACTCGATACAGCGGTATCGAGCATATCAATCCCTGCATCAACCGCCATTTGGTAAGTAGCCGTCGATAAACCGGTTGTGGCGTGGCATTGCATCGCAATCGGCACAGCAACCGTCTTTTTCAATTCAGTGATAAGTTCTTTACAATCATAAGGCTTGAGTAAACCCGCCATATCTTTAATACAAATAGAATGTACGCCCATATCTTCAAGACGTTTCGCCATATCTAGCCAAAGTGATAAATTGTGTACCGGCGATACTGTATAGGAAATCGTACCTTGTGCATGTGCACCCACTTCAATTGCAGTTTTGACGGCCGTTTCTAAATTACGTACATCATTCATTGCATCAAAGATACGGAACACGTCAACACCATTAGTATGAGCACGCTCAACGAATTTAGACACAACATCATCAGCGTAATGACGATAGCCTAATAGATTTTGACCTCGTAATAACATTTGGTGTTTGGTATTTGGCATCGCCGCTTTTAATTGACGAATACGATCCCAAGGATCTTCCCCCAAATAACGGATACAGCTATCAAAGGTTGCCCCACCCCAAGATTCCACTGACCAATAACCGACTTTATCAAGTTCAGCAGCTATAGGTAACATGTCATCAATACGCATACGTGTCGCTAACAACGATTGATGGGCATCACGCAAGACTAGCTCAGTTAACGCTAATGGTTTAGTCATGATATGGGTATCCTACTTAGATGATGGCTGATTACCCTGCCTGTAGGCAGTCACAGCATGAGTGATCGCAGTGATCACGTCTTTTTGATTTGATACAGAGGCAGATGCATTAGCTGCTTGAGATGAAGCTGCAGGTGTTTGACGAGCAGACGAATAAGCGTTGGCTTCAGGCTCTGGAAACACTTCAACAAACTTAGTGATGAGCTTTACACTGATAATCAGCACACTTAAAAAGATGAACACAGTCAGCATACCAATCATTAATAATGAAGCAGCTTCAAAGAGTTGTTCAGACATAGTTGGTGTATTCATAATACACTCCACAATATTTCGGTAGTNTCTTTATAGCGATCTATGAATAAAAACACAATATTTTTTTACCAATTTACGACTTTTTGGTCATAATCATATTATTTAATAATTATTAATTACACTAATTTAAACAAAAAAATAATAATAAAATGTTTATTATCAATAATTTAGTTAAANACAATATCAATAAGAGTGTCCAAACCTGAATTGGTAAGACCAATTTACTATTTATTCATAATTTTGCATAAATACTACGCTTTTATAAATAATTATTTTATAGTTTTCATTGATCAACGCGATATTAACTCAACCATATGATGAAAAAGCGCATAATAGAGACGGTCTAAACAAATGATAGGCAAAAAAAAACCACCTAACAAGGTGGTTTTTAATGATTGGCGCGTGCGGAAGGATTCGAACCTCCGACCGCCTGGTTCGTAGCCAGGTACTCTATCCAGCTGAGCTACGCACGCGCACTAAAACTGATTTAAAACATAAACTAANACAGAGTTAAGGTCATTTAGTTATGTTTGATACATTTTTTATAAAAACATATCAGAAAAAATGGCGCGTGCGGAAGGATTCGAACCTCCGACCGCCTGGTTCGTAGCCAGGTACTCTATCCAGCTGAGCTACGCACGCGCACTAAAACTTTTACAACACGTTTCCACCAAACAAATGGCGGAGAGGGAGGGATTCGAACCCTCGGTACGAATTAACGTACGGTTCCTTAGCAGGGAACTGGTTTCAGCCACTCACCCACCTCTCCACAACGTGGAAGCGCATTCTACTGTACCCATTATATAAGTCAATGCTTTACTAATATAAAAATGATAAAAAATTCATGTTTANGTGCATTTTGCTGATTAATCCAACAATTGCATTTAGTTTGCTTAATTTATGCCCACATATCAAGCGTCAGGCTTATGTTCATCCTTGGTAAACTCAGCATCCACATCATTTTCAGGATCACCGACAACATCTTCTAAACGCACTTTATCCACACTTCTAAAGGTATTGATAGGGCCTGCTAATGCATATAAAGCAAATACAATAAATAATACTAATGCTGGCTCAGTGGCAACGACCACAAACACTAACATCACCAGTAATAAAGCAACAAAGGGCACCTTACCAGCCCAATTCACTTCTTTAAATGAGTTATATTTGAAATTGCTGACCATTAATAGGCCGCATAGCGCTGTCACACCCGCTAAACCCCAGCTCAAATGTGACGTATCGATGGAGTACTCTTGAGCCACCCATACCAAACTCGCCACGACACCTGCGGCAGCTGGACTCGCTAAACCTTGAAAAAAACGAGAATCAGCAATTCCCACTTGCGTATTAAAACGAGCCAACCTAAGCGCTGCTCCGGCAACATATATAAAAGCAGCAAGCCAGCCTAGTTTGCCTAAGTCCGTGAATCCCCAATTATAAGCAACTAATGCTGGGGCGACACCAAAAGAGACCATATCAGCCATAGAATCATACTCAGCACCAAATTCACTTTGTGTATTGGTAATGCGAGCAACTCGACCATCTAAACCATCAAATATCATAGCCAACAAAAATAGCGACCGCAGCAGCTTCGTAATAGCCATTCATACTAGAAATAACGGCATAAAAGCCTGAAAATAATCCAGCGGTTGTTAACAAATTAGGAAGTAGGTAAATGCCTTTTTTAGGGACAGGGGACATAAATTTAATCTCATCAGTAATATGCTATTAATGTAACACAATTAGTGTAGCTGCATAAAATAGTGTTTTATCTTTAATCAGTCTTATTCAATAAAATAATCATGATAAATACATCATATTATTATAGCACTCGCTGTGTCATTAGCGAGTTACACTATTATCACTTATCGCTTTTAGGAACTGTCGAAATTTGTTTATTTTATTTTCGTTTGTCTGTAACCTCTTAAAGATTGAGACGTCATGATACTAACCAATCTTATAATTACATGTACGGAGACATAATGAGCTTGTTTTTAGTCATCGCTTTACTATTGATAGGCACTCTTATCCCTATTTTTGCGGCTCGTTTTGGTCGTGGAATTACCACCATAGCGACAGCCATCGCTCCGGCTATCGGGTTCGCCTATATTATTAGTTTAACCCCACAAGTCCTCGCCGGTGAGCACTTGATTGAGTATCTAGAATGGATCCCTGCAGTGGGATTAACCTTATCCTTACATCTAGATGGTTTATCTTTAATGTTTGCGCTACTGATTTTGGGTATCGGTTTACTGATTATACTTTATGCAAGTTATTACTTATCTGATAAGGAAGACGCCGGTCGATTCTTTTCCTATTTGATNCTATTTATGACNGCAATGTTATCGATTGTGTTATCAAATAATATTCTACAAATGTGGATGGCATGGGAAGTCACAAGTATCAGTTCATTCTTACTGATTAGCTTCTGGGGGCATCTATCGGGTTCACGTAAAGGTGCCCGAATGGCTTTAACGGTAACGGGTGCAGGCGGATTAGCATTATTAGCAGGCCTATTACTTATTGGTGATATTGTAGGGAGTTATGAGCTAAGTGTGATCCTCGCTAGTGGTGACTTACTCACAGAACACGCGTTATATCCTATTATTCTTGTCTTAGTATTACTTGGTGCGTTTACCAAATCAGCCCAATTCCCGTTTCATTTTTGGTTACCACATGCCATGGCGGCTCCTACGCCGGTAAGCGCTTATTTACATTCAGCGACGATGGTCAAAGCGGGGATTTTCCTCATGGCACGTTTCTATCCGGTTCTCTCCGGTACTGAAATGTGGTTTTTAATTGTTTCAACTGCAGGGTTAATCACATTATTATTAGGGGCGTATGTAGCGCTGTTTAAGCACGATTTAAAAGGATTACTTGCATATTCAACGATCAGTCACTTAGGCCTTATCACCTTATTATTGGGACTCGATACCCAATTATCTGCCGTCGCCGCACTGTTTCACATCATGAACCACGCAGTGTTCAAAGCATCTCTATTTATGGCAGCGGGGATCATTGACCACGAAACTGGCACACGAGACATGCGAAAACTCAATGGCCTATGGAAATATATGCCTTACACTGCCACACTCGCCATGGTAGCAGCCGCGTCTATGGCTGGAGTGCCTTTATTTAATGGCTTCTTATCCAAAGAGATGTTTTTAGCTGAAACGCTGAATCAACATGCTTTTGGCTTTTTATCGTGGATGATCCCGGTATTAGCGACCATCGCCAGTATCTTTTCCGTCGCGTATTCGACCCGCTTTATACACGATGTATTCTTTAATGGTGAACCCATTGACCTGCCCAAAACACCTCACGAGCCGCCACGCTTTATGAAGGTGCCAATAGAAGTGTTAGTGATCCTATGTATTGCAGTGGGTATTTTTCCCGTACTGATGGTAGGCGATTTTCTGACGGCAGCATCACAAGCGGTACTCAATACCACACAATTACCTTATTACAGTCTCGCTATCTGGCACGGGTTTAATTTACCATTACTGATGAGTGCTATTGCGATTGGTGGTGGGATTTTAATCTATACTTACCGGGCGCGCCTGTATCGTTCTCAGGCCGAGTTCATGGAGACAGATGCCAAATTGATTTTTGAAGGTGTCGTTCAACATATCGTCAAAACAGCATCAAGCTATTATGACAAATTTGATTCAGGATCATTGCAACGTTATGTCGCTGCTTTACTCATTTTTACAATTATATTAATTGCACTGCCATTATTTAAATACCAATCAAGTTTCTCTGTTACGAATATGCAGCCGGTCACGGGTGTTGAAATCACAGCCGCAATTGTGATGTGTTTAGCTGCTATAGCAACCATGGTCTTGCATCGTCGACGTGTCATTGCACTGCTTGCGATATCGGTGGTGGGATTAATTTTATCGGTCGGCTTTGCCCGCTTTTCAGCACCTGACCTAGCGTTAACTCAGTTATCGGTGGAAGTCGCAACGGTCATCTTATTGATGCTCGCATTGTTTTTCTTACCTAAGAAAACGGCTACAGAATCAGCCCCTGGTCGGGTCGTCAGAGATTTAGCGATCGCTGCGGTATTTGCCGGATTAATTGCAACCATCAACTATATCTTTATTACTCAGCCGCTGACCAGTATTTCAGACTTTTACTTAGCTAATAGTAAAATTGGCGGCGGTGGTACGAATGCTGTTAACGTGATTTTAGTGGATTTTCGGGGATTAGATACGTTAGGTGAGATCTTAGTATTAGGGATTGCCGCACTGGGCATATTTAAATTAATGGCGCGCATTCGTTTGGCCATGCCAAACGCCGATGAAAAAGGCCGTCCATGGACTAACGATATTCATCCGACCATTTTATCTATGATCTCGCAAAGTCTATTACCACTTGCTTTACTGGTGTCATTTTATATTTTCTTGCGGGGACATAATATGCCCGGAGGCGGTTTTATAGCTGGTCTGGTGACGTCAATTGCCATCATTCAACAATATATCGCTCATGGTGTCGAATGGGTCAAGCCTAGAATTAAAGTCGATTATCAAAACCTTATCGCCCTCGGTGTATTAATTGCGGCACTGACAGGTGTAGGCAGTTGGAGCTTTGGTTATCCTTTCATGACAACTTGGTTTGATTATTTTGACATTCCGTTCATTGGTGAAATTGAGCTGGCTAGCGCATTAATATTTGATTTAGGGGTATATTTGACTGTGGTAGGAGCAACGCTGTTAATTTTAGCTCACTTGGGTAAATTATCTACACCGGACCGACCTAAGGTGGAACGCTAATGGAACTATTATATGTGATCTGTGTGGGTGTACTGACGTTTAGTGGTATTTTTCTGTGCTTACGTGCACGTACTTTCCCTGTGGTAGTTGGACTCACCATGCTCGGTTATGCGGTGAATATGTTTTTATTTTCCAGTGGTCGATTAAATCTTGAAGGAGCCGCTATTTTAGGCATGGCGGATAAATATGCTGACCCACTACCTCAAGCCTTAGTATTAACAGCGATTGTGATTGGCTTTGCGATGATCGCATTCGTCGTGATCTTATCGATGCGCGCTCGGGCTGATTTAGGCAGTGACTTGGTCGATGGCAGTGAGCCACCGGATACGCGAAAACTGGTTAAATCTAAGCGAGGTGATGCGTGATTGAGCACATGATCATTTGGCCTATTTTAATCCCGATGATAGGTGGGCTATTAATGCTATTACCCCCTTTCAAAGGCATTGAACGTTATGCGGCTCGTCGTGTCTTTGCCGTCCTATTAATACTAGCGCAAATCGCCACTGCTATCGCCATTCTGCTCTCTGCCAGTGGTAATGCGCCTATTTTCTATGCCGTGGGAAATTGGCTACCGCCCTTTGGGATCATCTTATACGCAGATACTCTCTCTGCCATATTAGTGCTGTTAACAACATTTTTAGGCCTTGGCGTCATTTTATACTCATTAGCAGGTGAAGATCGTGCAGGCCGCTATTACCATCCTCTTATTCAATTTCAAATTTTAGGGATCAATGGCGCGTTTCTCACCAATGATTTATTTAATTTATTCGTATTTTTTGAAGTCCTGCTCATCGCTTCATATAGTTTATTAATTCATGCCGGCGGTAAGCAAAAAACCGAAGCTGCACTTCACTATGTCATTTTAAATTTAATCGGTTCGAGTATTTTCTTATTTGCGCTGGGCACGATTTACGGGGCAATAGGTACGTTGAATATAGCGGACATGGCATTAAAAATTAGTAGCCTATCAGAATCAAATTTACTCCTTGCTCAGATTGGTGGGGCATTATTGCTGGTCGTATTTGGCCTGAAATCTGCCATGTTGCCGCTGCATTTTTGGTTACCGAAAACCTATGCTGCAGCCCCCGCACCGGTCGCTGCACTATTTGCAATTATGACTAAGGTAGGCATCTATTGTATTTTCCGTGTATATACGGTCATTTATGGCGTAGAGGCTGGCGAACTCGCCGATATGATCCAACCTATTATTTGGCCTCTAGCGTTTGTCACCATAGCCATCGGCACTGTGGGTTCACTCGTCAGCCCTACCCTTAAAGGGATAGCGGGTAATCTGGTGATCGTATCAGTCGGTACGTTATTAATTGCATTTGCATTACGAACCCCTGAAGCAACTGCTGCAGCATTAATGTATTTGATCCACAGCACCTTAGCTACCGCCGCATTATTTTTAATTGCAGATTTAATAGGACTGCAACGTGGTAAAGCGGGAGATAGATTTGTTATTTCGCGAAAACTTAAAAATCAAAGTTTATTAGGCAGCTGTTTTTTTGTCGTCGCTATGGTCGTGGCAGGATTGCCCCCTTTCTCTGGTTTCCTAGGCAAATTATTGATCCTGCAAGCACCCACTAAATGCAGACAAATTCATGATTTTTAGTGCCATTCTTTTGAGTAGTCTGGTGACGATTGTCGCGCTCTCACGAGCAGGAACAACTATTTTTTTCCGTCATGCTCCGGTGCGCGACCCAGTCAAAGATCTCAATGACTCACCCGATTTATCCAAGTGGCAAATCACCGGGGTATTAGTGCTATTAATTGCATCACCACTTATCACGATATTTGGTGCTCAGGTCATTGAAATGACTCAGCTAGCCGCACAACAGCTGCATGATGTTGAGCTATTGATTGATGTGATGCGTTTAAGAGGAGTGGAATAATGACCCGAATTTTCCCTCAGCCTTTCCATACATTATTACTCACAGCAGTGTGGTTATTGTTAAATAATAGTATGAGCCTGGGGCATATTTTATTAGGACTTATTTTAGGTATTGTGATCCCGATTGTGTGTCAACCATTAAGGATCCCACAGCCCAAGATAGCAAAACCTTTTAAACTGATCCCTTATGTATTGGTCGTTCTCAAAGATGTTATTATCGCAAATATTGAAGTGGCCATACTCGTGTTAGGCCCGGTCAAGCGGATCCAACCAGGTTTCATCGCTTACCCACTAACGCTCAAAGATGACCTACCCATTACGCTGCTTGCCAGCACAATCACTATGACGCCAGGAACCTGTAGTTGCGAGTTAACTGAAGATAAACAGTTTTTATATATTCATGTGCTCGATATGCCAGCAGATGAACAAAGCTTAATAGACTACATTAAAGTCCATTATGAAGGCCGCGTGAAGGAGATTTTTGGATGTTAGATTATGCCATTTTATTTGTGTCAGGTGTGTTGAGTATCGCATTAGTGATGAATTTATGCCGATTACTATTAGGCCCTAATGCGCCTGATCGTATCCTTGCGCTTGATACCATGTGTATTAACAGTATCGCACTTATTTTAGTGTATGGGATGCATTCTGGCTCACCATTATACTTTGAAGCAGCCTTACTCATTGCCATGCTGGGTTTTGTGTCGAGTGTTGCATTTGCTAAATATCGCCTTCGCGGCGATATCATCGAGTGAGGTCATGATGTCGTTTGGATTTGAATTAGCGATTAGTATTTTACTGGTCATTGGTGGTATCTTTATTTTTGTTGGATCATTTGGCTTATTACGTCTACCAGACTTTTATACCCGATTACACGCTCCGACCAAGGCAACCACTGTTGGTTTAGGTAGTATTTTATTGTGCTCAATGCTAACGGCTTACGCCACAGAAGGCCGTTTTAGTATCAGTGAGTTACTCATTACATTGTTTCTAGTGATCACCGCACCGGTAGTAGCACATATGTTAGCCAAAGTGGCTATGCACCATAAAGTGAGAATGTTTGCTAAAACTAAGCATACGGAGCTAGTGGATACTGCACGTATGCAGCAACCACCCGCTTCAGATTCATCGAGTAAACTCGATAGTTAAGTGACCATCACTTACATCCACTTGAACCTTATCAAACTGCTTGTCGCGCAACGATAATAGTTGCGTGGCCAGAGGGTTTTCTAATTCCTGTTGAATCGCTCGCTTCAACGGTCGAGCACCAAAGACAGGATCAAACCCCACATCGGCAATTTTGTTTAAAGCAGCACCAGAAATACTCAGTTCAAATCCTTTATCTTGCAAGCGCTGACGTAAACCCTGCAATTGTATTTTCGCGATCGATTTAATATTGTCCAAAGCTAAAGGATGAAACACCACAATATCATCAACTCGGTTAATGAATTCAGGTCTAAAATGCATCGCTACTGTGTTCATGACACTGGCTTTCATTGCATCATAATCCTGTTGATGAGCCTGTTCTTGGATCACATCAGAACCTAAGTTTGACGTCATGATAATCACTGTGTTTTTAAAATCCACTGTTCGCCCTTGACCATCAGTCAGACGGCCATCATCAAGCACTTGAAGTAAGATATTAAACACATCTGGGTGTGCTTTTTCGACTTCATCTAACAAAATCACTGAATATGGCTTACGACGAACTGCTTCGGTTAAATATCCGCCCTCTTCATAACCAACATAACCAGGAGGGGCTCCGACAAGTCGAGCCACTGAATGTTTTTCCATAAACTCCGACATATCAATGCGCACCATCGAATCTTGGGAATCGAATAAGAAATCCGCCAACGATTTACATAATTCTGTTTTACCCACACCTGTGGGTCCCAGAAATAAAAATGATCCTATTGGTTTAGCTGGATCCGCCAAGCCGGCACGTGAGCGACGAATGGCATTGGACACACATTTCACCGCTTCATCTTGGCCGATGACTCGGTCATGTAAGACGGTTTCCATCCGAACCAATTTATCACGTTCTCCCTCGAGCATTTTGGCCACGGGGATCCCTGTCCAGCGTGATAATACATCTGCAATTTCAACATCTGTCACTTTATTTTTCACTAATTGTGGCGTCACTTCATCCGCTGTATTAGCATTTTCTAACTGTTGCTCGAGTGCTGGAATACGCCCGTATTGTAATTCTGACATACGGTTTAAATCCCCTGCCCGACGCGCAATATCCATATCTTGTTTAGCTTGTTCTAGTTGAGCTTTGATCCCTTGCGCCCCTTGCATGGCATCTTTTTCTGTTAGCCAGATGGTTTCTAAGGCTTTATAACGTGATTCTGCTGTTTCACGTTCAACCTGAATAATATCTAAACGTTTCAGACTTGCTTCATCACTTTCTTTAGCTAAGGCTTGCTCTTCGAGTTTTAATTGTATGATACGGCGATCTAACTTATCCATTTCTTCTGGCTTTGAATCTATCTGCATACGGATACTCGAAGCGGCTTCATCAATCAAATCAATGGCTTTGTCAGGTAGTTGACGATCCGCTATATAACGGTGAGATAAACTCGCTGCCGCCACGATAGCAGGATCAGTAATGTCCACGGAATGATGAAGCTCATAACGTTCTTTCAAACCCCGTAGTATGGCAATGGTATCTTCTACTGTTGGCTGATCGATTAATACTTTTTGAAAACGTCTTTCAAGCGCCGCATCTTTTTCAATGTATTGACGATATTCATCTAACGTTGTAGCACCAACACAATGAAGTTCACCACGTGCTAGCGCAGGTTTTAGCATATTGCCGGCATCCATGGCTCCATCACCTTTGCCAGCGCCCACCATTGTGTGTAATTCATCGATAAATAAAATGACATTACCTTCTTCTTTGGATAACTCGTTTAACACAGCTTTAAGACGTTCTTCAAATTCACCGCGGTATTTAGCCCCCGCAATTAACGCTCCCATATCTAATGACAGTACACGTTTATGTTTAAGCCCTTCTGGCACCTCTCCATTAATAATACGTTGTGCGAGTCCTTCAGCGATGGCTGTTTTACCGACCCCTGGCTCACCGATTAATACGGGATTGTTTTTCGTGCGACGCTGTAATACTTGGATAGTGCGTCGGATTTCATCATCACGCCCAATGACAGGATCGAGTTTGCCTTGTTCAGCACGTTCGGTTAAATCACTGGTATATTTTTCAAGGGCTTCACGAACGTCTTCGGCATTAGGATCATTGACATTTTGGCCTGCCCGCACATTATCAATCGCAGTTTGCAGGGCTTTTTTAGTCACCCCGACACTGACGAGTAAATCAGCAAAACGCGATTTCGTCTCTAAAGCCGCCAATAAAAACAACTCTGAAGAAATAAACTGATCGTTGTGTTGTTGTGCAATTTTATCGGTTAAGTTGAAACATGCGATGGTGTCACGACTAAACTGAACATCGCCAGATGCGCCTTTAACCCGTGGTAGTTTTTCTAACGCTTGAGCCAATCCGGAGCGTAACGTATTTAAATTTATGCCGGTCTGTTGCAAGATGGTGCGGACACTGCCACCTTGTTGATTTAACAACGCAGTAGCAATATGCTCAGGCTCAATATATTGATGGTCACGCCCAAGTGCTAGTGATTGGGCGTCAGAAATTGCAGATTGAAATTTAGTTGTACATTTATCAAGTCTCATCTCAGGTCTCTTCAATTATTCATCTTGTGATAAATATTAAGTGGGTACGAGACCATGTTATTCAATATCTAAATTGAATAAAAAACGAACAATGTGACAGAGAGTTGATCTAGCGCAAACTAATGACAAGGTTAATCTTCAGCGATACCATGAATATCCGTATCGGCACGCACATCTTCTAGTAATTGCACAAAATCATCAGGTAATGGTGCATTAAACGTTAACCAATCCTCAGTAATTGGATGTGCAAAAGAAAGCTGTGCCGCATGTAGCGCTTGACGTTTAAAGTTACGCAAAGCTTGCATAAATGCTTCACTAGCGGCTTTAGGCATGCGTGGGCGTCCCCCATATAACTGATCACCCACCAAAGGGTGACGGATATGTGCCATATGCACACGAATTTGGTGGGTACGGCCACTTTCTAATTTTAGACGCAGGTGAGTATGAGCTCGGAATTTTTCTTTAATACGATAATGCGTTGTCGCTTCTTTGCCCGTTGCTCTAACAGCCATTGATGTGCGTTTCGTCGGATGACGACCAATTGGCTCATCTACAAAGCCACCGGCCACCATAGTGCCCATGACTAATGCTTCATATTCACGACTCATGACTCGGGTTTGTAATTGTTCCACCAGGTATGTTTGTGCAATGAGGGTTTTGGCAACGACCATTAAACCGGTTGTATCTTTATCAAGGCGATGCACAATCCCAGCACGCGGAATATTTTCAATCTCAGGATGATGCGCCAACAACGCATTTAGCACTGTACCATCTGCATTTCCGGCGCCAGGGTGAACGACTAAGCCTGCCGGTTTATTAATCACCAATACATGTTCATCTTCAAATACAATATCCAATTCGATATTTTGCGGCGTGTTCAATACTTGCACGGCTATCACAGCATGAATATCAATTTGTTCATCACCTTGCATTTTTTGACGTGCGACAGTGACCACTTCATCATCGACCTTAACAAAACCCGCTAAGATCCATTCTTTTAACTTACTGCGCGAATATTCGGGGAACAAATCGGCTAATACCTGATCTAATCGTTTATCAAATTGAGTTTGATCGACAATACCGGTGAGCGAAATAGTTTGTTGCTGAGACTGAGATTGAGACATAAAGTGATTAATTTAGAAAAACTGTGATAAATAAAATACAATTATATCAGTTTCCACACAAAGGTGTGCAATAATACGAGTTGTATACACCAGACAATCAATAATAAAGGTTACTTCGTTGATGAAAATAAGATTATACGCCCTGAGCTTAATTGGTTTAATCGCGTTAGGCGGTTGTAGCTCAGCGCCAGAAAAAGCAATCGAAGAGGTCGAATTACGAGGCCCTCAGGCTATCTATGCCAAAGCTAAAACAGCCATGGAGAATGGTAATTTTGGTGGAGCTGCTGAAATATTGAGCGATTTAGATTCTCGCTACCCATTTGGTGAACTATCACACCAAGTTCAACTGGATTTAATTTATAGTTATTACAAAAGCGGCGACAGTGCACAAGCTTTAGCGACCATTGATCGTTTCATCCGTTTAAACCCAAATCATAAAGATATTGATTATGCGTATTTCATGCGCGGTTTAACGAATATGGAAATGGATGATAATTTATTCCAATCATTATTTAATATTGATCGATCAGATCGTGATCCTTCTGCATCACGTGAAGCATTTAATGACTTTAGACAGTTATTAGATACGTTTCCAGAAAGTAAATATGCCACCGATGCACAAAAACGCATGGTTTATATTAAAACTAGATTAGCTAAATATGAAATCGCTATTGCGCGTTTCTACATGCGTCGAGAAGCTTACGTAGCAGCCGCTAACCGTGGTCAGTATGTATTAGAATACTATCCCGATACAGGCATGGTTCAAGAAGCTTTAGAAATCATGGTGTCATGCTATGACCAGTTAGGTCTGGATCAACTAAAAGCGAATGCGATTAAAATTCTGAAACTTAACTACCCAGAGAGTGAGTTTATTTTATAAGTTGTTAATATAAGTTCAGATATACTATCTTAACGACCAAAAAAAAACGCGTTAACTAATTCAGTTTAACGCGTTTTTTTTGACTACATTTGGACTTATTTAAAAAATAAGTGACTAAATGGATTTAGTAATCGTGCAATTCCTGATGTGAAATGCAATGGTTTATCGACAATCGAGAACACTAAACAACCATCATCTGCATTTGAATGCGGCGAATGGATATGCTCATCATCCATCACAATCAAATCCCCTGAATCATAATCAGCGAGACCATCAGAAAACTCACCATTCACCACTAGGGTAAATTCAGTACCTCGGTGCGTATGCTCAGGAACACGCCCCCCTTTTTCCATATAAATAAAATGGGCCATCCCTGCTTCACCTAAATCAACAGGCGCTTGCCACACTTTACCTAACAGCTTTGACCAATTTCCTGTCTTTTTCACAAAACGTTGCAATGGTCTAGGGACATCAAAAAAACGACCATCCAACTCAATGCGCGGTGATTTTTGTACCGGCGTATCTAATACAGGTAACTGTGTGATACTCGCTAGCATTTTATCAAATGCTGGGTCGCTAAATGTATGCGCTTTAATATTCTCGATATCACTTGCCAATTCTAAATTGACATCATCGACTTTAGCTTGGCATTTGGAACAAACATCACAGTGAGCAGCTGCAACTAACGCTAACGCTGAAGAAATATTGCCTTCAGCAAACTGACGTAGTTGCTTGTCAGTTGGGTGGTAATTAATCATGGTCTTCTAACATATCCTTTAATCGCTGCAGTGCTAATCGAGTCCTACTTTTTACTGTTCCTAACGGAATAGTAAGTTGATCTGCAACTTCTTGCTGCGACTTTCCATCAATATAGATGGCTTCAATCACGGCCTTTTGTTTATCAGGTAGTTTGTTAAACAGCTGGCCTACTTGTTCTAACGTTACTTGCTGATCTAAGGAGACTTCATTTTGATCGGGTGTCTGTTCACATAAAACAGGCCACAAATCATCAGAACAAATATCTTCTTTTCGATTTTGCAATTTTCGTAACATATCAAAACGGATATTACGGGCGATGGTAAAAATCCATGTTGACGGGGAACCCTTTTCTGAATTGAACAAATGTGCTTTTTGCCACACATTCGTCATGGTATCTTGGACTAACTCCATCGCTAACGCTTCATTGCCCATTTGTTTCAAGGCATATGAACGTAGACGAGGTGCAAAATATCCAAATACTTTGGCATAAGAACGTTTACAACGCTCTGCAGCAACTTCCATTAGGAGTGCTGACATCTCTTCTGCGCAGTCTTTTGGCTTGCTGGTGTTCGTAAATTTGTTTTCCAAAGAAATTCCAACGAGCATATTCACTACCTTATTAACGTTTATTATTTATACGGCGTGAATATTATTAAGATCATAAATTACTCTACCAGTTTTGTTAGGTATTGTACAATTTTGGAGCAATCACTTTCAGCTAGAAATGCTTGCTTCTGTGCCGCATCAACGGGAAGGAGTTCCAGCCAGCGGTTAATTACCCAAATTGGGTCATCGAATCTAGTTTCTTGATATAAACTATTGACCTCAGGATATTTGTCAAAAATCTCTTTGAGTTTTATATCCATTGGGAACAAGGCATCTTTCTCAAGATTAAATTGCCATGGCGAAATAATCTCACAATCAGCAATGCGTAACTCATCTTTTTCGATTCGAATATTGCTAATTGAGACACATTTTACGCCTTCCACCGTAATCCCTAACAAACCATCATCCAGCATATTAAAATCAACCACACTGACATAGGTGCCAATCGAATGGATATGCTCGTTTGTCGTCTTATCGCCTTTTGCATTTAACATGCAAATGACAAATCCTGATTCAGAAGCACATGCTTCTTTCACCATACGAGTATAGCGAGGTTCAAATATGCGTAACGACATTCTTCCGCCGGGAAGAACATGCGCAGATAATGGAAAAAGAGGTAAGGTAACCACAATAAAATGCCTAATTTAATATCACACCCATGAATATACGATGCGAACTAGACTAAAGTTTAAAAATAATTGAGTAATTTTTTGTTGATCCGTCTATTATAGATAGATGTAAATATATTAATTATTATCTCAATATAAGTATGTATGACTGCGATTGAACGTTTTACAACATTCTACCAAGAACTATCACCAGACAATATCTCTCAACTCCCTGATATTTATAGTGAAGATATCACTTTGATTGATCCTGTGGGTACCCATCATGGTTTGCATACACTGCATAATTACTTTGATAACTTATTAACTGGTGCCACTTCATCTAACTTCGTTATTCATCAAATATTACCTCATAAAACACCAGAACCTCTCCAAGACACATCTTTTACGGTCACCTGGACGATGTCTTTTGCCACCCCTAAACTTAATAGTGGTAATCTCATACATGTCGATGGCATTACCTTACTTAAAATTCGTGATGACAAAATCTATTTTCACCAAGATTATTACGACATGGGGCAAATGGTTTATGAACATGTCCCACTCTTAAAATGGGTGGTGAACAAAATCAAATCGGGTATGCGCGCATGAAGCGTTTATTAGTGACCGGTGCGACCTCCGGTATTGGTGAAGCTGTCGCATTATTAGCAGCAAAAAATGGCTATGTTGTGATTGCTTGTGGCCGTAATAAAGACAAATTAGCAATACTTGAACAACAACCCAATATATCGACCTGCCAATTTGATGTCACCGATTTGCAAGCAACTAAAACAGCTTTAGCCGAAGTTGAGTGCGATATCGTGTTGCTCAATGCTGGTACTTGTGAATATGTCGATGTGGATGCAATCGACGCGGCGATGTTTCAACGCGTGTTTGATGCGAATGTCTTTGGGGTCGTCAATGTTATCGAAGCTCTCAGCCCTAAATTAGTCGCAGGTAATAAACTGGTATTTGTCGATAGCCTTGCGCGCCTATTACCCTTTGCCAGAAGCCAAGCTTATGGTGCGAGTAAAGCCGCATTGCATTATATGGCCAAAAGTTTTGCTGTTGATTTCGCCGCAAAAGGTATCCAAGTCCAAACCATATCACCTGGGTTTGTTAAGACGCCACTGACGGATAAAAATGATTTCCCTATGCCTATGAGTATCGAGGTTGAAGAAGCGGCTCAGGATATTTTAAATGGATTAGCCAGCCGCCAAGCTAGTGTCTATTTCCCAACTCGTTTCAGTTTACTATTGCGTTGCTTAGATGCACTACCTGAATTTATACAACACAAGTTATGCCTTTCGATGCGGCAANCTCCCGCCGCACNAGTTGAACAACAAAAGAGAGATTCATGAAAAAGCGTATTGCGATTATTGGAAGCGGTATTTCCGGCCTGACATGCGGATATTTACTCAACAAAGACCACGACATTACCGTGTTTGAAGCAAACGACTACATCGGCGGCCATACTGCAACAAAAGATGTATATATCGACGACGTGCATTATGCGATTGACACCGGTTTTATTGTATTTAATGATTGGACCTACCCCAATTTTAATAAGCTCATGAGTATGATCGGAGTGAATGCTCAGCCTACCGAAATGAGTTTTAGTGTGAAAAATCGTGCCGCCAAATTAGAATATAATGGCAACACACTCAATTCCTTATTCGCGCAACGCAGAAATTTATTGCGTCCAAGATTTTGGCGCATTGTCTTAGACATTTTAAAGTTCAATAAATTATGTAAATCCGAAGACGCACAAACACATGCTAAAGCAGGCATGACCTTATTTGATTACATTAAGCATCACAACTTAAGTGATGATTTTAGTCAAAACTATATTTTGCCAATGTGCGCAGCAATATGGTCAATGTCCGTTGAAGATTCCAAGTCATTCCCATTGACGTTTTTCTTACAGTTTTTCAATAACCATGGATTATTAAATATCACTGACCGCCCACAGTGGTATACCATCATTGGTGGTTCGCGTGAGTATATTGCCCCCTTGACCCAGTCATTTGCTGAGCAAATTAAACTCAACGCTCCCGTGCAACGCGTCTCAAAATTAACGGATAGCACAGGTTACTCTGTTACATTTGGCGCGGCAGATAACACCCAATCGGCTGATTTTGATGAGGTTATTTTTGCTTGCCATTCTGATCAAGCTTTAGCGATGCTACATGAACCCACTCAAGCACATCACCAAGTATTAGGTAATATCGAATATGCAATGAATGAAGTCGTGCTGCATACAGATGTGAATGTATTACCTGAACGTGAACTCGCCTGGGCCAGCTGGAATTATTTGATCAAAGGCGATGCCAATGAAGCATTACAGCCTGCTTCAGTCACCTATAATATGAATATCCTACAGCGCTTACAAACTGAGCATACGTTTTGTGTGACCTTGAATAATACCGCTGAAATTGATCCTGCTAAAATCATTAATACCTTTCATTATGCCCACCCGCAATTCAGCCCAGATATGGTCAAAGCGCAAGGTGAGCGTGAACGTATTTGTGGCCAAGATAATCTGCATTTTTGTGGGGCTTATTGGTATAACGGATTCCATGAAGACGGAGTTCGTAGTTAGATGTCTGTGAACGTTTTGGAGCGACGCTTTGAACCAAGCCAACATTCAGCCGCACAATACATCGCTAGAAAGTGCGATTTACCAAGGCTCTGTGATGCATAAGCGCTTTACCCCGACGCGTCATGAATTTAAATATGATATTTATTTGTTTTGGCTCAAGCTCAAAGAGCTTCGGGCATTATCTGAGATCCCGGGTTTTAACCTTAATACCAAAGGGCTATTAGAATTTCGTCGCACCGATTACCTTAACGAACAGAACTTATCGCTCGAAGAAGAAGTGCTACACAAAGCTAACGAGTTACGTTTAACCTTGCCGACCCCCATTGCGAAAGAAATCATAGGTGATGTGTATTTTCTCGGGCAAACAAGGATGCTGAACCTGTACTTTAGCCCTGTTAATTTTTACTACATCCAAGATCCCCAATCACAACAATATACCTTCATGCTTGCGGAAGTCAGCAATACACCCTGGCATGAACGACATTATTATTTGGTTGATTTAAGTGCTCAGGAAGATACGCCCAAAGCATTTCATGTTTCGCCTTTTAATCCCATGGATATGCAATATCAATGGCATATCCCACAACCCAATGATGCCATCCAGTTATCATTAACGTGCCACAAAGAAATTAAACATATGGTCGCGAGTATTGATTTATATCGTCAGCCATTAAACCAAGCTAATCTATCTATCGCGAAACGACGTATACCAAGTATGACGTTAAAAACGGTTGGTGGCATTTATTGGGAGGCGTTAAAGCTATTTATAAAACGTACTCCTTTTTATGGCCACTCCAAACCCATTACGCAATCTGAGGAAGCATAAGTATGTCTCAAGCAGAACAAGCAATAATTAAACATGAAGAGGGCGCATTCATCGATAAATGGTGCAAACGTGCATTTATCAATGTCCTCAAAAAATTACCACAAGGGTGTATGACCCTCAAAGAAAATGGGGTCATGGTCGCTCAATTCGGTGATATGAATAGCGAATTACAAGCTGAAGTCAATATATTGGATAAAAAAGCGTATCGTCACTTATTATTCGGTGGCAGTGTCGCCAGCGGTGAAACTTATATGGACGGTATGTGGAACACACCAAATTTAACCAACGTAATTCGCATATTTGCTCGTAATTTACCGACCTTAGATAAATGGGAAAAACGTTTTGCATGGCTCACTTTCCCTATTAATAAGATCCAGCATTTCTTTAATCGTAATTCTGTTGCACAGGCGCGTAAAAATATTCAAGCGCATTACGATCTAGGTAACCAGCTTTATACCCATTTCTTAGATGAGAGTATGATGTATTCTGCAGCAGTATATCCTCACCCAGAAGCCGATTTAGCAGAAGCTCAGCAAAATAAACTCAAAGAAATTTGTGAAAAACTGCAACTCAAACCCACTGACCATTTAATGGAGATTGGCACTGGCTGGGGTGGCTTAGCCGTGTATGCAGCTAAGCATTATGGTTGTCACGTCACGACAACTACCATATCTGACGAGCAATATGCTTGGGCGCAAGAATGGGTCGCCAAAGAAGGCTTGGAAGATAAAATCACCTTATTAAAACAAGACTACCGTACCTTAGAAGGGACTTACGATAAGCTCGTGTCTATTGAAATGATAGAGGCAGTAGGTAAATCGTATTTACGTAATTTCTTTGAAAAATGCACGTCTTTATTAAAACCAGAAGGGCTCATGGTACTGCAAGCGATCACGATTGATGATCGTCGCTATGCCAGTTACAGTAACGGGGTGGATTTTATTCAAAAATATATCTTCCCTGGCGGTTTTTTACCCTCACAATATGTCATTAATCGTTGTATCAAAAAATACACTGATCTTAGCATTCGTGATTTACATGATATCGGTTTAGATTATGCGCAAACGTTATCTCATTGGCATGATCGTTTCTTTGATAATGTCGAAGCACTTCAAGAAAACGGCTACGACGAACGTTTTTCTCGGATGTGGCAATACTACTTAAATTATTGTGAAGGAGGCTTTAGAGAGCGCTCCATCTCAACGGTACAATTAGTTTTAGGCCGAACGGCACATACCGA
>JGI26083J51738_10000554_pt1 | contig 20350 bp, 20 predicted proteins | sample SaaInl85LU_5_DNA_FD_51738 | JGI IMG/M metagenome (IMG submission 51738)
TCATCTGTAATTAATTGTTTTAGAAATTCTTTTGGAATAGTATCGTAAAAACTTACAACGAAATAATTATTTTGTATTTGTTTTACTGGATCTAAATAAATATTAATTTTTTCTTTATTTGCCGATATTAATACATCTCTAACTTTTGTAAGAGCTACAGTTACTTCTGCGCGGAAATTTTTATCTTCTAATTCTTTAATTTCNTTTATTATTTCATGATTTTCATTTTCTATTTCTAAAGAATTTTTAACAATAAAAAATTGAGTACAAATCAATCCAATCATCACTGAAATAGAGAGTAAAATTAATATTTTAGTTGCTGTTTTCATTCTCTATTCAATTCTTCTTTAAAGGCTGGTTTAATTTTTTTACCATCTGTTTTTATTAAAACATCATTTCTAAAAGTATACGTTACTAATATTTCTCCTTCCTCGCTGTAGCGCACCCATTTTCCCTCGCGTTTTCCTAATGAGTAATTTCCAGTCCATTTTTTATTTCCATTTACATGGTAATAAATATGCTTGTCAATGGGTTTTCCGTTTTTGTAATTTCCTTTAAAATACAACTGATCTGTCATATAAAAATAAGTCCACTCTCCATCTTTTTCCCCTTCTAGATATTTTCCTTTTTCGGTATGATCGCCCACTTCGTAAAACCAGTTTCCATCTTTTAATCCATTGGTATAATCCCCTTTTGTAATTATTTTTCCCTCTTCATCGTATTCAATAAATTCACCATTCTCCTTTCCTTTTCTATAATATTCCTCTCTGTGAACCATCCCTAAAGGATAATACCAAACCCATTTTCCATTCAGTTCTCCTTTTTTAAATTTTCCTTTTTGTTCTATTTTTCCAGTGGGATAATAAAACATCCATTCGTCTATTTGGTAATCATCTTTGTATTTTCCTTTAGCAATTACTTTCTCACCTTTCAAATAAAATTTCCACTCGTTCTGTTTCAATCCTTTTTTATCAATTAATCCTTTAGCAATCAACGTATCTTTTCTAAAAATTTTTGTCTCAATTACATTCCCTTTTTTATCGTACTCCTGAGTAATTCCTTGCCTTTGGTCTAGGTCATTTTTTGCTATCGTAAAATGTATTTCTCCTGTTCGGTAATACTCCGTAAAAAACTGAACAAACTGAAGATCTTCGTCATCAATCAATATTTCTCCTTGATTAAATTTTTGTAAAGCATCCAATTCACCGTTGTATTTGTATATCTTAAATACTCCGTTTTTTTCACCATTCTTGTATTCACCTTCTTCTTTTAAAATACCTTTTTCAGTAAATGTTTTCCAAAGTCCATCCTTGTTTCCTTCTTTATCAAATCTGTTTATTTTTTCTCTTCTTACAAGTTTTCCCTTATTGTATTCATAAATCGAAATTATTGTAGAATCTTCTCGATATTCGTAAGCCGATCCGTGGTAATTACCATCCAGATAATTGTACTTAAAATGTAATTCTCCGGTAGGATAAAAAATAAAATTTTCACCCTGTAAAGTATCATTAACGTAAGTAGATTTTGCGTACAAAATTCCCGAATCAGAAAACTGAATAAACGGTCCTTTTTTTCGGTTTTTTTCGTAATTTACAATCTCTTTGACATATTGATTTGAATAAAATTTCCAGGTGCTATCGAGCAAAAAGTCTTTTCTATTTCCTTCCGATTTTAATTTGCCATTTTCGCTGTAATTAAACCAATATCCATTCGGTTTTCCGTCTTTCAAAAATCCCTTACTGGCTATTTCTCCATTTTCGTAGTAAAAAATATTAAATCCATTGGGATTTATTTCCTGAGAAAAAATCGCTAGCGGAAAAAAAATCATAGCTAGTAAAAATTGAATATTTCGTTTGTTTAATTTCATTGATTTCGATTACCCAAAGATAAATTAAAATCCTCAATTTAAATTTTATACTTCTTTAACTCTAAACTCTATTCAATATAAATAAATAGTTTTTAAACTTAATATGTTATTATTATTATAGGTGTTAATTCTGTGTACAAAAATAAGAACAGTTCTTTGTTTTTATCAGTTGTTAATACTTATAAACATTTTATATACAGTGTAAATTTACTACTTATTTTTTCTATTAATTTATTGATATATAATATTCTATGTTAAATCTTGTTAAGATATAGTTTAGCATATTTTATCTCCTTCTGTTTTAGTTTTAACTACTTAAATTGTTAATTAAATTTTAGATTTTACACTACCTTTATCTCTTAATAAAGTGAGTATAAATATTAAGTAAAAAAATTAGGATATTATTTTATTTAAGCCTCTTGTAATTTTATTTGAATTTATCATGTTAGTTTTGTCAGAAGCTATGAATACTCTTTTTTGTTATACACGAATTGATTGTTTATAACTAGAATTTATAACTAATTGAAATATAATTAATTACAACACTATATTATCTCACTGTTAATAACCGTGAATTTACTGTTAAGAAGACTTATAACAAACTAAAAAACAAACCATTACTATGAAAATTGCATTAGGATCTGATCACGCTGGCTACGAATTGAAAGAGAAAATAAAGGATGTTTTAAGAAATAAAAACATAGCTTTTCAAGATTTTGGACCTTTTAGTGAAGAAAGTGTTGATTACCCAGATTTTGGTCATAAAGTAGGTGAATCAGTTGATTCNGGTGAGTTTGACAAAGGAATTGCAATTTGTGGAAGTGGAAATGGAATAAANATGACTGTAAATAAATANAAAAATGTAAGAGCTGCTTTGTGCTGGACGAATGANATTTGTGAATTAGCNAGNCAACACAACGATGCAAATGTTCTGTCGATTCCCGCTCGTTTTATTTCTTCTNAAGAAGCGTTACTTATTGTAGATACTTATTTACACACTGATTTTGAAGGCGGTAGACATGAAAGAAGAGTGAATAAAATATAATAGAAAATTGATTCCATGAAAAAATTAATTTATATCAGTCTCCTGTTTGTCTCTTATTCTTGTTCTATTTTTAAACCTACTTATAAGGTTATAGGAAATAGTCTGGCAGAGCAATATGCCGGAACAATAACTGCAGAGGAACTAAAAATTCACCTAGAAATAATTGCCTCTGACGAATACGAAGGAAGAGAAACAGGTAAGAATGGTCAGAGAATGACTGCTGATTATTTAAAAAAAGAACTCGATTCTTATGGATTGACTCCTGGAAACAAAGGAAATAGTTTTCAGTATTTTAAACTTAATGAAACTCAAAAACCAGAAGCTACATTTTCATTTCACAACAAGGATTTTGTGTATGCAAAAGATTTTTACTTCTTCCAGAATTATGCAAAATTTGAATCTTTTCAAGTACTCGCAGAGGAATTGGTACCTGTGGAATATGGTATTGTAGAAGGAAAAAGAAACGANTACGATTCCAAGGAGGTAAAAGGAAAAATAGTGGTGATAAAAGTAGAATCACCCAAAGAATTTTCTTCATGGGATTGGAAGAAAAAGGTAAAATTAGCCGAGAAAATGGGAGCTAAACAAGTCATATTNGCTTCCGATAAATTTGAATNTACATTAAATAGGTTGCATCATTTTTTAACTAAATCTTCTATGACTTTAGCTACAGATGAGGTAAAAAAGAAAGNAGAATTTATTCCTTTTTTCTTTTTTAGCGATGAATTGTTAAGNGAAATTTATCGATTAGAAAAAACAGAAAAGGATTATGTATTGAACGCTATCCTTTATATGAAACCCTAGAATTTATGTATCAAAAATTGGACGGAAAAATTGAATCATCCAATGTACTTGGATTGATTGAAGGAAGTGATCCAGTACTAAAAAATGAATACATAATTCTTACTGCTCATTATGATCATTTAGGAATTCAAGACGGTGAAATTTACAACGGTGCAGATGATGATGGAACCGGAACTGTTGCTTTATTGGAAATAGCTCAAGCTTTTCAGAAAGCAAAAGAGGAAGGAAATGGTCCTAAACGATCGATATTAATTATGCCNGTTTCGGGAGAGGAAAAAGGATTATTGGGATCTCGTTACTATTCGGAAAATCCTGTATTTCCTTTGGAAAATACGGTTGCAAATCTCAATATTGATATGATAGGAAGGTTGGATGAATACCATACCGAAGATAATTATGTTTACGTAATTGGTGCAGACAAAATAAGCCAAGAATTGCATGATGTGAACGAGGCAACAAATAAAAAATACACACAATTGGAGTTGGATTATAGATTTAATAAAGAAAATGATCCCAACCGATTTTACTACAGAAGTGATCATTACAACTTTGCAAAAAATGGAATTCCAGTAATATTTTATTTCAGTGGTGTGCACGAAGATTACCATCAACCTACCGATGAAGTTCATAAAATTATGTTTCCTAAAGTGGAAAAGATAACTCAATTGGTGTTTTACACGGCATGGGAATTAGCGAATAAACCTTCTCGATTAGAAATAAACAAATAAGGAGTGAAAAAGGAGGTAATCATATTTATTATTTCCTTTATAGGAATTTCGTTGTGCTATAATTATCCTGCTATTCTTCAAAAAAAGAATGGATCTATACACCAATGGCGACAATCAGATTGTTTGTCTATTACTCAAAATTATTACAAAGAAAACTTACCTTTTTACACACCAAAAATTCATCATATGAGTGATGAAACAGGAAAACGTGGTGTGGCCAGCGAGTTTCCTATTTTGTATTATGTGGTGGGAAACATTTGGAAAATAATGGGTCAACAAGAATGGATATTCCGTTTGGTGAATGTGATTATTGCATTCATTGGGATGTTTTATTTATTTAAGCTTTTTTCAGAAATATTCTCCTTAATTATCCCTTCTCTGTTTTTGTCATTTTTTCTGTTTACCTCTCCAATTTACATTTATTATACCAATAATTTTTTGGCCGATGCCACAGCTCTAAATATTGTTTTTATTGGTTGGTATCACTTTTATAATTTTTATAAAACACATAAAATCAAATATTTAATTTNTTTAATTTCTCTGTTTACATTAGCAGGATTGATTAAAATTTCTTCTTTGTTTAGTTTTTTTGCCATTGGCGGAATTGCTTTATTCGAGGTGCTGGGTTGGATAAAACCAAAAGAAAAACNACTTTTTAAGCCTGCTNATATTCTGATATTTTTACTTCCTTTTATTCCAATTTTTCTCTGGTATAGTTATGCCATATCGTACAGTGAGGTCAACGGAAATTCTTATGTATTTTTAAAAGGAATTTTGCCAATTTGGGAATTAAGCAGCGAAAGAATTTCAGAAACATTNAATCAATTTTTAACTATTCAAAAACCTCGTGTGTTCAATTCTGTGATTCATGGGTTTACCNTGTTGTTTTTTATAGTTAACGTAATCAACTACAAGAAGTTGAATAGAGTAATAATCCTTTTAAATATTTTTTTATTCCTAGGAGTANTTATTTTTTTCCTTCTGTTTTATCAAGTATTTGATATNCATGATTACTACTTAATAAACAGCTTGATTTTTTATCTTTTCACTTGGTTCACTTTTTTTTATTTTNTATTCAAAAACACTTCGGCANTCAAAAAAACAAGTGTTCAATTCATCTTGGTTGGAGGTTTAATTTACTTAGTTTTTATTGGATCTGTTCATGTAAGGCACAGGTACAANACTANAGANCCCATTGCTTTTGCTGGGTATGATTATATTTCTCAGCACGACAAAGATGTNTTTGGTTGGTATCAGTTCGATTATGCCAAAAACCAGCAGGCTTACCAAGAAATTACACCNTATCTNAGGTCTTTNGGAATAAAAAGAGAAGATGTGGTAATGGTTTTGGGAGATTTAAGCATCAANATTTCTTTGTATAATATGGATCAAATNGGATTTACAAACTATTGCGATGTGCGCGAATATCCAAATCAAGTAGAACTANCCAAATCATTTGGAGCNCGCTATTTATTTGTAAGTGAGTATCAAAAGAATGATTTTCAAGAATATTTACCGTACATGAACAAGGAAATTGGTAAATTCAAGAATATTTTGATTTACCCTCTTCAATAATGAGAACAACAATAGTCTTTTTTTTGCTTCTAACCTCAATTGGTTTTTCGCAATCAGATACTATTTTATTTTCTCATCAATCAGGATATTATTCCAAACCGTTTGTTCTCAAAATTTCAAATACATCAGGAAATAAAATCTATTACTCTTTGGATGGAAATTATCCAAAAACAGAGTTTAAGGATTCCGTTTTAATTTCTTCTACTCTTTCTATGCGAGTAAAAAACGAAGGAGAAACAAAAGGATATACACGCAATTTTTTATTCAAGAAACACCATCTTCCAGTAGTTTTTCTTACCCTCAAACCTTCGGATCTGTTTGATTCTATCTCGGGAATGTATGTAAAAGGTCCGGGAGCCAAACCAGAATCACCTTATCACGGAGCCAACTTCCACAAAAACTGGGAGCGAATGGCAGACATTGAGTTGCTGGACACCGCTAATGTTTCGGAATTCAATCAGAAGGTAGGAATCAGAATTTTTGGTCAGTACAGTGCAATGTTGCCTCAGAAATCCTTTTCTATTCATGCCAAAAAGAAATACGGAGAGAAGAAAATAAAAGCAAAAGTGTTTCCGGAGTTAGAATTCAAAAAATACAAGTCGCTTATTTTAAGAAACTCAGGGTCAGACTTTTGCAACAGTCATTTTAGAGATGTGCTGATGACAGGATTGGTAAGAAACTGGAACATTGAAACCCAAGCTTCTAGATCTTGCGTGGTGTATTTGAACGGAAAGTATTGGGGAGTTTATCACCTCAGAGAAAAACTGAACGAGCATTATTTGCAACAACACTTTGAAGTTGAGAAGGACAATGTAGCGATATTAAAACACAGAGGAGATGTACAACAGTATGGCAGAATGAACTATAATTCTATGCTAAAATTTATCGAAAGGTCAGATTTTTCGAAGAATGAAAACATAGATTCTTTGTCGAAACTGATGGATATTGANAACTATTTGGATTATAACATTGCNCAGTTGTATTGNAACAACATAGATGCTGGTGGAAACATTCGGTATTGGCGATCGAGAGAGGCAGGCAGCAAATGGCGCTGGATGTTGTTTGATACAGATTTTGGTTTTGGACTAAGCAAAAGCCAAAGCTACCAAGCAAATACAGTAGAGGATTATTTTATAAAAAGCAATAGAAAGTGGCCTTACCCAAATTGGTCAACTGTAATTATAAGAAAGCTGCTAGAAAACGAAGCTGTGAAGCAAACCTATTTAAGAAAAATCACAAACTACTTGAATGACGAGCTAAGCGAAAATACGGTNAAAAGCGAGGTAAACAGACTAAAGAAAATACTTGAACCAGAAATGTCGGCACATTTTGGCCGTTGGAATCGTCCGTTTAAAACATGGAACAACAGCCTCGAAAAAATTACTGAATTTGCCGAAAACAGACCCACATATTTGAGGAATTACCTCAAAGATTTTTTCGAGATTGATACTGTATTCACATTGTCTATCGATAAGATAGAGAACGGAAGTTGTATCCTAAACGATATAAAACACGATTCTGCGTGGAGCGGAATTTTCTTTTCAAACCTAAGTTACACATTGAAAGCAATTCCAGATTTTGGCTATCATTTTACCAACTGGAAACAAGACACCAACAACAGGTTAACCAACATTTCTGTTGTGCTACACACCGATAAAAATGTAACACCAATTTTTCTGAAAAATGGGCTGAGTGAGTATTCGGGGAAAGTATTGATAAATGAAATTTGTAAAAAAGACTCTGTTTTTGGCAGCTACATAGAACTGAGGAACACCACAAACCAAGACATAGACATTTCGGGTTGGCACATAGTGAACAACAAAAAGACTCATTTTGTGGTTCCAAATGGCATTTCTTTATCAAAACAAGGCTTTATCTCATTTTACCAAAACAATGCGTCAGAAGACGATGTTAGCGGCTTGTTTAATGTAACATCAAACGATTCTCTTTTTGTGTATTCTGGTGCACAAGAATTGGTAGATAAGGTTGGGATCTCTAAATCGATGTTCAAAAAAGCAAATGTGCTGGAACGAGTAGATGCAGTGATAAGAAAAGGTTGGTTTGCAGTGGATAGCGGAACGCCAAATGGAAAGAATGGGAAACAGACAAAATCTGAGAAAGAGAATAAATATATCTTGATTGGGTTTGTGGTTGGAATAGTATTGCTAATTTTGTCTTTAGTTATTTTATTAATAAAAAACAGGCCCCGTGGCGCAACTGAATAGCGCATCAGATTTCGGCTCTGAGGGTTACAGGTTTGAATCCTGTCGGGGTCACTTTAGCGGAGAATTGATCATAATTGATTAATTCTCCGTTTTTTATTTGAGCCAAACCTTCTGATATCATTGGGATTGAAGAAAAAACAGAATTTACTTTCTTGGTTCGAACTTCCCCGTTTAACTTGTTATAACCTATTCCGGAAGGAAACACTAAGTTTTGAATTTTCTTCTTTTGAGTTAAATCTCCAGACACCCATAATTCATTGAGATTAGAAGAAATTTTCAAAGCCTTATTAATGGCTTTTTGAAGGTTCGAACTCGAAAGTGTGGAATTTAATAAATTTGACTCTAAATCACTTATTTCACTTTGATATTTTACTTTGAACTTCTCATAGATTTCTTTGTTAATCTCTCCAATAGCAAATCGTTCCTCCATCGTTTCTAACTTAGATTGCAACCCGCTGATTTGTTTTTTTACACTTGATTCATTCTCTTTTTTTTCTTTGGTTAATGAATCGTAGGTATAGGTCATAACATCTTTTATTACATCGAGGTATTTATAGTCTATTTGATAACCTTTTAATTTGTTTTCAAACTGTAAATGGAGTTTTTTAGCGGACTTATTACAACAACACCCTTTCGTTCTACATTTATAATAATACAACCCCTTTTTTTTAACCAAATATCCCGTTAAAGGTTTATGACAGGACTCGCAATAAACGAAATGCTTTAATGGTAACATTTCGTTATCTGTTTTATATTCCTTCAATTGTGTGGTTCTCTCGGAATTGATTATTAAAAAATCTTTCTTAGAAACAAGAGGCTTATGTTTACCTTCTATGACTTCTCCTGGAAGCATTTTAGAAACTAGAATTCCGCAATAAAATGGATTCTTGAAAATCTCATGTAAACGTTTTTCATTTACCTTAACACCTACCGCATTTAATCTTCTGACGATTTCAACATTAGAATAGGTATTCATTAGCTTCCATTTGAATGCTTTCTTGAGTTGTTTTCCGCTTTCATTGATTACAATATCCCAATCAACTGCTTTATGATATTTTTTCTTGTTGGTGTATCCTAGAGGAGGTGTCCATAGCCAATAACCTTTTCTTAGCAAGTCGCTCATTGCTGTGATTGTCTTATCTCTTCTCAATTCATTATCGAATTGACTGAACATGTAGAATAGATTTTGTTGAAACTTACCCGAAGCAGAGGTTGTATCTACCTCCTGTGTAACCGCCTTAACTTGTATTCCTTGACCAAGTAGTTCATGTGTTATCTGAGAAGCGCTAGATCCTGTTCTTGAAAAACGATCGTAAGAATATACGATGATGTAACCAATAGAACCACTTTGCTTCACATACTTCAGCATTTTTTTAAATTCTATTCTGTCGTCACTTTTAGCTGATTCATGGGTCCCTCCAAAGTAAGCTACCACATTAAGCCCGTTTTTTTTAGCATAATTTTCACAATACTTTTTTTGAGTTCCTAAACTCGTATTGGTATCAGCTTGCTCTTTTGTTGAAACTCTAGTATAAATAATCGCGTTATTATTCTCTCCAAATGCTTTAATCTTCGGGCTAAATTTCTTGAATTCTTGTAATTTATCCATAATTATTTGATTTTGAAGATTGAATGATCAGTTGACAGAATACTTCTAATTGCCTTGCAACCAATTCAGCTGAATGCGATGAATGTCCCAGTTTTCTTATTTTAGTTATTACCTTATTTCTTTTTTCAAGTGTTTTACTTGATAGATCAAGTTCACTTTCAAGTGTTTTTGTTTTTTTCAAATATAATTCTCATGCGCTTTGTGTCCGTTCCTCGGTGATGAAAGCAGGAGTTCAATAGTCCGGTTATTCCGGTAGGTCTTTTAATTTAATTGACACCTCATTTTTGAAGTGTACAGGTTTTCCCTGACGTGTACTAATCGTAATCGTCTGATAGCCATTTCTCACTATATGATTTGCAAATTCCTCAATTGCGGTAATCGTTTTGTCTTGAATAAGAATTACTCTATCTACCTCATTCTTATTCTTCATAATCCTTAATTCCTTGATGGAGTTATCTCGAATTAACTCAAGAACTTTCTGTTCGTCTTTAGAAACAATAGAAACTTCATTAAACCACTTTTTCTCGCTCCAATCTTGTATAAGTTGACTGTATGACCTTGATAAAGAGAGTAGTATATGTGGGGTTTTTATAAATTGATCGAATCCCGGAATTTGTTCTTTCATTATTTCATGTTTGTCATAGATATAAGGGAAACATGTTCCGTCTTCGTACACCAAATAACTTACCTCCCTCCTGAAAACAATAGTGTAAAGGACCATTATCTCAAAAAGATCTAATTGCTGACTTTCAATATCTTCTATAAAACCAGGATCTTTTAAAGCCTCTTGATACTTTTCTAACTCACCCTCATTCTCTAATAACTTTTCAATTATCAGCTTCATTTGGTCTGAAGCCATAATTTCTTTGACACTTAACTCAGAAGTCAATAACTCATTTTTTATCTTTTTTATTTGTGCCAAGGACACATCAAAAGATCTTAACTGCTGAATCAACTTAATCCACAATCCCTGTTTTAACGTGTATTTTCTTCTTGTTGTGTGTCCTCCAATTAGTTTTGGCAGAACACCTTGTTTTGACCAATAAGAGGCGTCTCTCGCCTTTACCCCAAGATCACTTATAGTGAATTGTGGAATATTCATTGCATCACTAAGACCCGGGTAATCTATTTTATACTTAGAGTTAAGAACAAAGTTCAATTCTTCTTCGTCAATAATATTTAGTGTTTTTTCTGACATATATGTAATAATAAACTATATTTACCAAATGTAATGAAAATTTATTAATATGGAAGCAAATAAATTAAAAAACAGAAAAATTTATGATCCGCAATTAAACAACCCTTTACCCAGGCCTATTCGTCCAAGAGAATGTGAATGTGGATGTGGATATTTTTTTCAGCCAAGTAGAAGAGATAAAATATATCTGAATAAACAACATGCTGATTTCGCTTATAATCATGGCAAAAGAAAAACAAAGAATAAACAGAGAATAAATGAAGAAAAAATTTTAAATAAAAATGACGACATTCTCGCCATGCATTTCAAAGCAGAAAGAAATATAAAGCAAGTAGATAGGTATTATGATACGATAAAAGCAGAAGGTTTTAAATTCGGTTATCATGTCGGAAAATATGAAGAAAAGGATACTGAATATTATTATACCTACAACTATTACTATCGCATATTCTTTCGGAATTCTATAAAAATGATTAAAATATTTAAAAGATGAAAACACCAATGCCAGTGGATGAGCTACCAAGCTTTTTATTAAAAAACAACCAAACAACAGAACCGGGTTCTAATCCTTGGTTGAAATTTATTATTGTAGGAGGAATTCTACTTTTAGGAGTAGCAGTTTCTGCCTCAATTATGAGAACAAAACGACAAGATAACATCAAATTAAAATCTGACGAAAATGAAGAAAACTAAAATACAGAAAAATGAATATCAAAGTATAATCAATACGATGATTGGAGCAGTGATTATTGTTGCCGGTGCTACTGCCCTATTAAAACTAAGCAAAATAATGATAGGAGATTTTAAAGAAATGGGGTTGTAATTTTTTTGAAATCCCTAAGTCTCTATTCAAAAGGTTAGGTTAGGTATACCTAACCTTTTGTGTCTATTTAGGTAATTTCGGGTTTTTTCAAAAAAACATCTAAAAACGATGTTAAATGCCGTTAAATGTCGCAATACAACGTTAAACAGAGTCAAACTTCGTTCTACGTTTTTTTCAAAAATTCTAAATAACCATAAATAAAATCAGTCAGCGGCTCTTGCCAATATACTTAACTCGGTTCTGTCGCCTTAACTTCATTAAAGATAATACGACAGACCCAGAACCTGATATTGAATCAAAAAATAAAATCTTGAAGCATTCAGATAAAAATAATTTTATATTATATTTATAGCAAAACAATTAATTAAATTTAATGGCAGTTTCATTCTATTCTCAGAACACCCTATTTATTGATAATATATCTCAGTTCCATGATGTGTTTGATGTTCACTGGAAAGGAGATGAGTACGAGGTATTTGTAAATCCATTAAACTTGGAGGACCTTAAAGGTATATGTGAAATTTTTGTTAAACATTCGAGTAATTCTTTAGAAGTACATGAAAATACAAATGATTTTTTTTGGAATGGTCCATTAGATGATCATTTTATAGACTTATTTGGAGAAGAAAAAGGAAGTCAAATTATGGATGAAGCCTTAGCATATTTGGATTCTTTATTTGAATGAGGTATAAAACGCATATATAGATGAGTAAAGAGAATAATGAGCATGTTGTAGCTAAAGTCTACACTGCAATTGAGAAAAAAGACTTTGATGTTCCAGAATTGGAAAAGTTCAAGCTCAATGAAAATAAATATCCAAGAAATATTATAGATGCTTTACGTAACATGGCACCTAAAAAAAAGAATACATTTATAGATGATTTTAAGCATATTTTCAATGAGAATGACCAACAACTTGAAATCAATAAAAGTCATTTAGATTCCTCTTTTTCCAAATTATTGTACCTCATGGTCTGGAAGCAGGGAGACCTGGATAAATTCGATGGCATCATCGAAGGCCTAAAATCTTCTCCCAAATTAGAAGAAGCCTATGAGGATGTTTCTAAGGCCTTTGTATTTTTTCAACTTGGCCGTCACATCATGTTCGATGAACCAATTGTAGACCAGCACAGTATCAGGGCCTTTGTGGCATTAATTGAAAATAAATACATTAAAAATGTTAAGCCTATTGATGTTAAGTCTGAAAATATCAAAAACAGTTTGTATAGTAAAAAACATAAAGACTTAATAAAGGCCTATGTCGATTGGGTTGTAAAAAAACTAGAGCTTAAAAATGAAGATCAGCATCTATTGGATAATTTAATGTACAGCCTAGGCAAATACCTTAAGACTGAATTTAATACTTAAGTCAAATAGTGAATATTGGTCAATTACGCATTAAACTTTATCACTCTTCCAAATTTGAGTGCATCACTTGAACCCTCAAGAGAGAGGCTTAATGATTGACTGACTCCTTCTATATGATGAAGACCATCCCGGAAAACGTTTCTTATGTTTAAACGCACCGTTACTTAATTCATAGTAATCAATACCACCGCCACCACCACCGAAGGTAAATTGCGCTCCATAAAGTGTCATGATTTGTTGCTCCTTTCCGATAAAGAAATCTGGGACCGCGATATAGCTAAATGGTGGAAAGTCTGCTGATGTCAAAACCTTAGACCTCTTAGAACAAATGTCTTTTAAAAACCTATGATTTCTTACCAAACTATTTTTGCGNATCGNATTGTTCTTATACACACATTCGAATTCGTTATTAAAAAACTCATATACCTCTGAAATCGGATAACGGATCAAGTTTTTTGGGTCTATTTTTTTGAATAAACGCATATACGCTTTACAATTTGGATTGTAATTTTCCTTTTCAAAATCAATCAAATATGTAGCATATGATTGTTCAACAACTTCCTCAGGAATGGTGATTTTTCGTCTTGCTTTTTTTGAAGGCTCTAACTTTCGAAGCTTGCCAACTTCATTATATCTAAATTCGCGCAAGGATTTTGGACGAATTGGTTTTGTTAACTTAAGAACAGTTTTTAAGTATTTTGTTTTGTGTTCCAATAAAAAGTCTTCAGAATAAAAATCTAAAGAAGGATCTATTCTCTCTATGTTTAGGTTTAAAATTCTAATGGTTTTCGCTTTATCTTTTAAATATTGATCTTTTTGCACAAGATTTAAAATTTTGATAAGGTTGTCTTTCAAATCATTTGCTGCTGTATTCCACCCCCTCATTTTCACCTCGCTATAAGAAGCAAAATAAAAAGGTTTTGATTGCTTTTCAGCATCAAATTCAAAATCAATAGCTCGCAATACTTTTTTGATTTCTAACGGTAAACCGTCTGGAAGTGTCGGCATAATTAAGTTTTAAGTTTTGGATATAGTAAAATATTGTTAAACAAAGCAATAATTTCTTGTAAAAAAAGCTGATGTAAAAGAATCCGGAAGAATTCCTTAATATAATTATTTTATCTAAATTTAAAAAAATAAAACAATATGAAAGTAATTATAGGATCAACTGAAGGAACTGTGAAAAAAGGAATGGAAATTGATTTGGATAGTATTTTAGATAAAATTCGAAATGAGTTTGCTGGGAATATTGAAAATTGGTTTTTTGATGAGTTCATGGATCTCCATATTGATATGGAGATAATTGAAGATGGTTTTTATTCTGAAAACTTAGAGTTTTACATTGAAGATGACAAGGGCGTTTCTCACAATCTATCTGAATTCTTGAAATCACATATTTAAAGTAAAAGTATTTATATTAACAATAGAAAATGGATTAATGAGTCTTATATGGGAATATAAAGCGTAAATTAAATTTAGGAGTAAGAACCTATATCCTTTTATCAAGCCCAAGATTTGTTCGTAAATAGATTAAACATCTTGCTAACCAAACATAAAACGATTGGCTCAGTCAAAATTTTCTACACTGAGAAATCTTAAGCCTTAAGTCATCATTGTTATTTTACTTTATAACCGATCCATAGAAAAAACTAGAAAGGATGATGTGTCGAATAAATAATATATAATAAGAGAAATTGTATGAAAGTATTTATTGTTTTACAAGAATGGGATGATGTTGGCTTTTCAGATGAAGTTGAAGTATTCTTTAATTATAAAGATGCCGAGCAATTCAAAATAAATGTGGAGTTGTTTTATGTCTATATTATGCATTTTAAACGAGCTATCGTAATAGAAAAAACGATAAATCAAAAATTACCCAAGATTGAATACAGTGGAAAATACTAAAAACGCATTACAGTAATATCCAAAATACATAAGCTAGCTTACCAAAGTGATTTATAACATATATTAATAAATTTTTTGTTAAACATAACAATAAAGGTTCTGTCGCATTAATTATTTTTTAAACGTTTTTCATGAAAACCTCCCTTCCTTCAAAAAGTTAAGTCGCTAATAAATAAAACTTTATGTTTTTCCGTTTTTATCAAAAATGACAAAAATCATGAGGTTTTAGTTTAATGCGACAGAACCCTGCCTTGTTAACAAAATAAACTTCGGAAGCGAACGGACTATTTCCGCCATACACTAAGCCAACTAGCTTCGAAAGTATAGGGAGATTTTTCGTTGACAAGGTATGTGTGCCAGGACCAAGAACATCCAATAGCTACCCACCTTTATAAAAACATGCTTCCTGAGATTCGTTCACTATTAATTGTGAACCCATTCTTAGTTCGTTTTCACGAGAATCGTTTGATTCAGAACGCCATTTCCAGACGAGCACATCATTGGGTCCTTCATACTTTAGTACATCGAGTATTGCCATAACTCTAAAGTTAGAAAAATTGTTTTACTCCTCTTTATTTTTGAATAATTGAGTATCTTCGGGGAGCACAAAAAAAAACCGACAATTATGAGAACCTTTGCTGTACTTGTTACGCTACTTACATTAAACTCTTTTCTTTTTGCACAGGATCTATCCAAAGCAGATAAATCTGCGAAAAAACACCTCGAGAAAAATATTGCCTTGAATAAAATGGAGGTTAAAGATCCGGCCGGGACTGTTCTGCATACTAATAGGATTACTAACCTTAGTTTTAAGGGTGTATCAAGTCATTTTACCGATTTAAAAGGGGTCATTGAAGAGTATTGTATTGCAACTTTGTATCCACTCAAGAACGTTACTCAAGTTGCTGAAGGTGGAGGAACAGTCTTTGCATATTACCCAGAATTTCAGGCCTATTTAGATCCTTCTGACAAACAGTTGCACGCCATGCAAAAGTTGATTATACCCGAAGGTTCTACGCTAGTCAACGTGTACAAGTTCAATACGGAAAAGGACAATGGTTTAGTACTTGAGTTTTTTGCTAAAAGTAGTTCCACCTATAGTTATGGTTTTATTCTCGAAAGTGAATTGGTTACCCTTATGGATCGTGTTGCGCATAAAGAAATTGGCGTAATGACTGATGAGCGTGATGGACGCACTTATAAATGGGTTATGATAGGTAATCAGAAGTGGTTTGGCGAAAACCTTCAATATGTCGTTAATGAACACCAGTCAATGGACTTAACGGTTAGATACAGCAACTATTTTGGAAGGTATTATAATTACTCTCAGGCCAAAACATCCTGCCCTAAGGGTTGGCATCTTCCTTCTGATGAAGAATGGAAGCAGATGGAGAAGGAAATTGGAGTAGCTGATAACCTCCTGGATGAAATCGGAATGGTTTCAAGAGGTGGTGATGGCGTATCTCCGGGCACGAACCTTGCCAAGAGTCATGACTTAATGTTTTATGCAAAGTATTCTGGCGTTGTCTCAAACAAAACAGGTATTTATAAGCTCTCTGCTCATCGGGAGAATGCACAATTCTGGACAAGCTCCAAAGCCGATGAAGTAAATGCCTTTGTGCGCGTGCTTGGAACACAATTTGACGGTGTGGTACGAAATAAAACAGGAGCACAGAACTTCTTGAGCTGTCGCTGTGTCAAAGATCAGGATTTATCCGTAGTTGTTCAGAACTCTGAGCAATTAAAAGAAATCACCAAGAAGATCAATGCCCAACCGAAAAATGCCGGAAATTACTTCGACCGTTCTATCGAGTTTTTTTTGATGGGTGAAGCTAAATTCGCATTGAATGACATCAATAAAGCAATTGAACTGGATGGTAGTGACCTGGAGCAGAAGCTTTTCAAAGCGCAGATTCTTTGGCTTTATAGTTTTGATAAAAATGCAGCGGAGACTCGCCAGCTTGTGGATGAATATATCAATGAAGTAAAGGACAACGACTTTGCCTATTACTTCGCATCAAGGCTGTCAATTTACGATCCAAAAAACGGAGGGCTAGTAGCAACATATGACGGCGAGCGCAGGAAAAAAGGAGTCGAGTTAATCGGTAAGGCACTAGAATTAGACCCTAACAACCCATATTACAATAGTTTTAATGCAAAACTTCTCGCGGTAACAGGCGATTATGCAAAAGCTGTTAAAGCACTTAATAAGGAACTAACGCAAGACCCAAAGAACGGAGACACGCATTATTTGCTTGGCCTTATGAAATTGAAAAACTATCATACGCAAAACGTCAAGAACAATGTTAAGGCAGGTGAATGGTGTACACAAATAACTGGCTTGTGTTTTAAATTAACTCCATCCCAAATTAAGGATGCTTGCGGTAGTTTGAAGAAAGCAATCAATTATGGAGCGGAAGTTTCACCAGATTATCTTACAATTTGTTCTGAATTAAAGCAGGCAGAAACGCTAGAAAAGCATAAGCCTATTATTTATACTGGACCACGTGGAGGACGCTATACCATCAATTCAAATGGTAATAAGTGCTATATCCCTAGAAGGTAGAAATCAGCATATAACAATACCTAAGCCACATTAAAACGATGGCTTAGCCTTGACCGTATCCCTTGCAGGAACTTTGGGTTGAATTCCAAATTTTCAAGTTGATTTAGATCCTTCAAAAAGTTTGAACTCTCACCACTTGAGGTCACTTTAGCGGAGAATTGGTTAAAATCAACTGGTTCTCCGCTTTTTATTTTTGCTAAATCCGCTAATAATAGAGGGATAGCGGAGAAAATAGAATTTACTCTTTTGGTTTGAACCTTGCCTTTTAACTTGTCGTAACCTATTCCGGATGGAAACACTAAACTTTGAATTTTCTTCTTTTGGGGTAAATCTCCCGAAGCCCATAATTCACTAAGGTTAGAAGATATTTTTAATGCTTTATCTATTGCTATTTGAAGGTTTGAACTCGAAATTGTAGAACTGAATAAATTGGTTCTGTCGAATTAAACTAAAACCTCATGATTTTTGTCGTTTTTGATAAAAATTGAAAAACCTATATTTCTGTTTAATAGTAATTTAACTTTTTAAAGGAAGTGCAATTCTATTGAAAAACGTTTGAAAAATAATTAATGCGACAGAACCTTTTTCACTTACCGTAGAACAGTTTATAGAAGTATACAAGCAGATTTGTTGATATACTTTAATTATTTTCTTCAAAAAATGAGAATAGTATAGTCGGTTGAAATTTAGCGAATTCCATAATCAAGTTCATTATAATTTCCTGACTTCTTATACTCTTCAAACTCACTATCAGTCATAATATTTACGCCTGTTGCCTTTATTTTAACAGTTTCAGGACCAGTCTTTATATATGCATTCCTTTTTACTGCAAGAAATCTATTTAGTAGCTTAATAATAATTCTTTCTCTTCCTTGAACAGTTCTTTCAACTCTAATATTCGTCCAATAATCTACTTCAGGATATTGTTCTGCCAAATTATATAAAGCTAAATTATAAGTTGGATCAACAGCCAATTTAAATCCAGACTTGTTGCTCCCTAATTTTAATAACAAAACTCTTAGCCTACCGAAAAAAGTATTTTGATTTGTATTAACGTAAATAGGCTGAATTTTGTTGGCAAAATCAGCTTGCTTGAAATTTTTTAGAATTTCTTTATCTTTAACCATATTTCTTCTAAAAAGAAGAGTAACCTCTGACTCATAGTCTCCAGAAGGTATTGCAGGCAATGGCCCAAATTCCATGTTAATTGAATTCATAGTTTTTTGTTTCACAACAGAACAAGATGCTAAAAAAAGAATAATTGTAATATGTAATAAGAATTTCATAATTATTTATTTAGTTGGTTCAACTTTGTTTTTCAAAATAACTCCTTTAGCTATAATAGTAGTCTCAGATTCTTGAACCCCAATATTTAAACGTTTCCAATAAAACGGACTTCTCTTTAAGTCTTTTTTATACCTTACATTTGTGACATAGTCAAGATTAGGGTTTTCATTAATGAAATTATACGTTGCAATTTTTTCATCAAAAGTAGATCCATAATTTTGTTGTCCAATAAAAACACCTTCGTTATAATCTCTATCCAAAAAACGAAGAGGTCCAATCTTTAATTGCCTTTTATTTTCATCCCACCTGTAAAAATCTATAAAAAGAAATGAAGTGCTTTTAACACTACCTATGGCTGTTAAGTCATCTGTAATAGATATGTCGTCACGAGTGGAATAGATTATTGGAGCTGTAATTGTTTCTCTACTTATTCTTGAAAGAGAACCACAAGATGATAATACCAAGCTAAGGCTTGAAATTAAAATAAAAATATTTTTTTTCATGTTTTTTTTTAAAAATTAATAGAACAAAAAAACAAACTTATATCGGAAGAAAAACTGCAATTTATTTTAAGTAGCTGTTTCTTTATTTACCGTTATTCCCTTAATCTAGCGTGAAATACTATATTAATTTCAGTTCCACTTGAATTAGAACTTACGGATAACCTATTTTTTGAATTCAATAGGGATAATCTCTCTGATATCAATTTTAATCCTTTAGATGATTCTTTGGGTTGGACGTCAAAACCAATTCCGTTATCTCGAATTGTTACAATTAATGAAGTAACTGATACTTGGAAATCAATAGCAATAAATGGCTGTTCAATTTCCTGATCAAAGGCATGCTCAAAGCAGTTTTCAAGAATTGGCTGTAAAATCATTGGAGGAATAACGGTTTCAGAAAGTCTTATATCTTTTGATTTTTGAACTTTAAACTCAACTTTATTTCCAAATCTTAGATTTTGAATCTTCACAAATAGTTTTAAAAATTCTATTTCTTCTTTTAAACTTATTTCTTTTCTTGAAGAATAATCAAGAGATTTCCGCATCAGTGAAGCGAAGCTATTCATGTAATTTAGCGAGCTATCAATGTCATTCTCAATAACAAAATTTTGAATAGCATTTAATGAATTAAAAACAAAATGAGGATTCATTTGACTTTTAAGTGCTTCTAATTTTGCTTCTGAAACTTTCATTTCAAGATTCGCTCTTTCCCTTTGGATTTTAGTTTTTCTATTAAAGTTTTTCTTTAATCCAATATATATTATGAATACAAACAAAGAACAGACAAATAGATAGAAAAATGGGTTTTGCCAAAAAGGAGATTTAATTTGAAATTCAGACAGAATTA
>JGI26083J51738_10000566_pt1 | contig 20050 bp, 19 predicted proteins | sample SaaInl85LU_5_DNA_FD_51738 | JGI IMG/M metagenome (IMG submission 51738)
GCTTTCAAAACTATACGTTACAAGCAAAGCAATGTGCACGATTTTGCCTGGTTTGCAGATAAACGTTTTGAAGTTTTAATTTCTGAAGTTGAGCTTCCAAATTCAAAAAGAAAGGTAAAGAGCTACGTCATGTTTACGCCTAAAAATGGTTATTTATTGAAAAATGCCTCAGAGTATTTAAATGACGCTATTTATTATTACTCAAAATGGAATGNTGAATACCCTTATAGGCAAGTTACAGCTGTAGATGGAACCATTGCAGCAGGCGGAGGAATGGAGTATCCTAACGTTACAGTTATTGGAAACTCTAGTTCTGCCGAATATTTGGAGATTGTGATTGTACACGAAGTTGGCCATAACTGGTTTTACGGTCAACTTGGCTCTAACGAAAGAATGCATGCCTGATTGGTGTTTATGGTATTACAGTAATAAGTAAAGTAATGGGTTTGGTATTAGCATCTTACGCAGTGCAAAGTATTTTAAGTGGAATTCACAATTTCTTTTTAACTACATAAGTAAAAATGATTGAGGTAGAAAAGGTAACAATTGATCAATTAAGTAGGGTAGAAGATTTGGCAAGGAAAACTTGGCCAAGTACGTTTAAAGAAATATTGTCACAAGCGCAAATTGATTACATGCTTAACTGGATGTATAATTTGACAACTTTAGAACAACAAATTGAAGCAGGTCACATTTTCTATATATTCAAAGAAAACCAAAAAGATTTAGGATTTATTGGAGTAGAATTAAATTACCAGAACACACAAAAATTGCGTATTCATAAAATATATGTTTTGCCAACCGCCCAAGGAAAAGGAGTTGGAGCAAAGTTGATTGAACATGTTACGCGTTGCATTGCAGTTCCAGAAAATCAAACGCATTTACACCTTAACGTAAATAAATACAATGCAGCAGTTAGTTTCTATGAACACTTAGGTTTTGTTAGCGTAAAAGAAGAAGATATTGATATTGGGAAGGGCTTTTTTATGAATGATTTTGTGATGGAAAAAAAATTGAGCTAACGCATAGCTGTTTTACAGAACAAGAGTTCATATAGCGTTTATTGGCGAACCTGCAGCACATCACAATCTGCACTTAATTCTTCGAGTTTTTCTGTAGATAGGGTTTTCACTTCTGCACAAACCGATTCTCTTTCTTGCTTTAGTAACGCAATACTATCTTTATTTGCTTGAGACGGTATTTCGGTTAAGAATCGATTGGCGTATTTATTTAAGTTTTCTCCGGCTTTAGCACAGTCGCACACTATATTCTTACTACAAGAAAAAAGTAATAACGAGAAAAAAAGTAGGCTTAAGTATTTCATTTTTTATCTAAAACTTTTGGAATTCTAAAATAATCAGAGTCTTTTTTAGGTGCATTTCTAAGCGCTTCTTCGTGTGTAACTGTAATCGCTGGTACGTCTGGACGCAGCCGATTAATCTCTTCAGACATGAAAATAAGCGGTTCTACATTTTCAGTATCAACGGCCTGTAATTTTTCCATAAAAACAATAATGTTTTCCATGTCTTTTTTAATCTCTTTTTTTGCTTCTCCTTCAAAAGAGAGTCGAGATAAATGAGCAATATGCTCTACTAATTCGTNTGTAATTTCCATAGCCTACACTTTAAGCGAAACAAAGTTACAAATCTATTTCTTCAATACACCAGAAATTAACGTAAAAGCACGCTGTTTAATTTCATCTAGGGTAGATTCTTCTATTTCTTTTCTAGTAATCATTGGATGAAAGTGTATACGAGCTAACCCAGGATAAGCACTACCAAAAATGGTTTCTGGATCTGAAAAAAGTTTGTAATTGTTTTCAAATGTTAACGGTAATATGGGTACTGCACAAGATTTGGCAAGTTTAAATGCGCCATCTTTGAACGGAATCATCTTAGGTAAATGTTCATCGGGAATTCCTCCTTCTGGAAAAATAACTACACTCCAACCATCATTTAAAGCCTTTTTGCAGACCATAAAAGAGCGCGCTGCCTTAATTCTATTATCTCGGTATACAGGTATGTTGAGCTTTTTAAAAAACGTTTTTACAAGTGGATAAGAGAGTATTTCGCTTTTGCCGAGGAATACAAATTTGTGCTGAGGCAAGGTGCTGTAAAGTAAAAATATATCTAGGTAAGAAGTGTGGTTAGCGATAATGATTTTTGGTTCTTTAGTACTCGTGTACTCATTTATCTTTTCAACTCCATAAAAGCAAAAAATCCGCAGCAGTCTACTCCAAAAAACATATACGCGAAAGGCGCTGGGTTTCCAATTTTCTTTACTGAGCAGAATATACAACAGCGGATAAAAAAGTAAAAGTGTTATGGTAAAAATACATCCGATGTAAATTTTCCAAATATTAAATAGTATGAACCCCAAATATTTCACCGTATAAATGTAGAGATTGTTGTTGAAAAAGGAAGCAGAAAACACGATAATATTGCGCAGGTTTTACAAAGAAAAAGCACCAAAAAAATACATATAAGGAGGGTAAATCTTATTTTTGTTCAAAAAAGAAAAATGGCAAGAATTTTAACGGGTGTGCAAAGCACAGGAACTCCTCATTTAGGTAATTTGCTTGGTGCAATTATTCCAGCAATTGAAATGGCGAATACTCCCGGTAATGATGCTTTTTTGTTTATTGCAGATCTTCATTCTTTAACACAGATTAAAGCGGGTAGTGAATTACGAAATAATACCTATCAAACCGCAGCAGCTTGGTTGGCTTTTGGATTAAATCCAGAAAAAACTACGTTTTACAGGCAATCTGATATTCCTGAGGTAACAGAATTGAGTTGGTACCTTAGTTGCTTTTTCCCTTATCAACGCTTAACATTGGCGCATTCTTTTAAAGATAAGGCAGATCGGTTAGGAGATGTAAATGCAGGTTTATTTGCTTATCCCATGCTAATGGCTGCAGATATTTTACTTTACGATGCAGAAATTGTTCCCGTAGGAAAAGATCAGTTACAGCATCTAGAAATGACCAGATATGTTGCTTCTCGTTATAACCATGTGAATGGAGATACCTTGATTTTACCACAAGCTAAAATTAATGAAGAAACTCAGCTAATTCCGGGTATGGACGGAGAAAAAATGAGTAAATCACGCAATAACTTTATCAATATTTTCTTGCCAGAAAAACAGTTGCGCAAGCAAGTTATGCGTATAGAAACAGATAGTACTCCGCTCGAAGAACCTAAAAATCCAGAAACGTGTAATGTTTTTGCACTTTATAAGTTAATCGGTGCTCCCGAGCATGTTCAGGAATTGAAAGAAAAATACCTTGCCGGTAATTTTGGTTTTGGTCATGCCAAACAAGCATTGTTTGAATTAATTATTGAGCGTTTTGAAGATCAACGGGCTCGTTTTAATCATTTGACTGAAAATCCACAAGAAATTGATGAAATACTAGAAATTGGAGCAAAAAAAGCGAAGAAAGTTGCTCAGAAAACTTTGAATAGGGTGCGCAAACAGGTGGGTTACTCTTTTTCTTAAAAACGGCGCTTCTTTTTAGTAGGTTTTATAAGACGCCCTAGTCTAAGCAGCTAAGATAGTTTGGCCATAAGTACATAGCACTAGGTAGATTAAATTCTATTTTGATATATTTGCTATTAATTTTCAACTGCTATGTTTATAAAACTGAGCGCATTTTTTGCGTTTTGCTTACTACTCGTTAATTGTTCTTCTTCAGATAAAACCGAAAATGTGTTGCGTGTTAAAGACGCTAAATTGGCTAATGGAGATGTTGCTTATGGAGGTAATTTTACATGTATGACTCCAGAAAAAATTGAGGGATTCTTCTCAGCTGGAGCAGATGATATTTATTCTTTTCGATTGTCTTCCTTGTTTTATGAAGGACTTTTAAGGTTTGATCAAAATTCTACAGATTTGAAAACAGCCTTAGCAGCGCGGTACGAGATAAGCGAAGATCTAAAAAAGTATACCATTTATTTAAGAAAAGGTTTTTTTTCATGCTGATTCGTGTTTTAAAGATAGTCAGCCGCGCGAGGTTGTAGCAGAGGATGAAAAATTTATGTTTGATTTTATCTGTTCTTCAGACGATAGAAATTTATACGCTGAATTATTTATTGATAAAATTAAAGGTGCAAAAACGTTTTATAAGTCGGGTAAACTGGCTAATCCAAACCAAGTAGTGAGTGGAGTTAAGGTAATAGATAGATATGCCATTTCTTTCGAATTAAATCATCCAGATGTTGCTTTTGAACGCTACTTAGCGCATTCTGCTTTACGTATCTTTCCAAGAGAAGCTTTAGAGAAATATGGGAATCAAATTGGTGCACATCCTGTTGGCACAGGTCCGTTTATTCTCTCAAAATTATCTTCCGATCAATTGATTGTAGGGCGTAATCCAGATTATTGGGAAAAAGACGATTGGGGGAATCAATTGCCTTATTTAGATACAATTTGTGTGCTTTATTCTGCAGATAAAAAAGAAGAGTTAAGTGCTTTCGGACAAGAAGAGATTGATTTGGTAACAGAAATTCCCGTGGATCATATAGAAAATATTTTACTCTCTTTAGAAGAAGCCAAGTTGGGTAAAAATGTTAAACATAATGTAGATTCAAAGAATAGCCTAAATACAGAATATTATGGCTTTTCGCAAAATAACACTGTGTTTCAGGATGTGCGTGTAAGACAGGCATTTAACATGGTTATTGATAAGCAGTACATCATAGAAACTGTTTTAAATGGAGAGGGTGTCTCGGCTTCAAATGGTTTTGTGCCTAAAATGAAAGGTTATCCAAGAGATAAAGTAAAAGGATATGGCTTTGACATTAAGAAAGCGCAACTTTTATTAGAAGAAGCTGGTTTTAAAAATGGCATAGGATTTCCCAAAGTACATTTAGTGGTTAATGCTGCAAAAAACTCGTCTAAATTTCTTTTGACAAAGGCTATTGTAGCTTCGCTTCAATCTAATTTGGGAGTAATGGTACACGTGAAAAATGTTTCAATGAAAGAAAGAGATAGATTACTTGAAGCGGGTGAAGCCATTTTTTGGAGAGCAGGATGGCTTGCGGATATACCAGATCCAGTAGATTTTTTAAATTTATTTTACAGTTCCAACATTATTAACACTTTTGGTTATGCAAATCCAGAGTTTGATCGTTTGTTTGATAAAGCAAGAATGGAAAAAAACAAAGTCCTTAGAATGGAGATACTTGCAAAATGCGACCAGATAATTACTAAAGATGCCTTAGTTATTCCTTTACTTACGGATGAATTTGTTACGTTAACGAATGCTAGAGTTAGAAATTTTAAGACGAATGAAATGGAAGAAATCAATTTTTCTCGTATCTTTATACAAGAGTTAAACGAGTAACTCACTTTTGTTTTATTAATTAAATGAGAGCTTCTCTCAGCTTGCAAAAAGAATAGTCCCAAATGGCAACGGTTGTTTGGGATTTTTTATTACCTAAAAAAGGGCGAACTAACTATGAAATCCACCCTTTTTCTACTTACCTAACTTTACTTGCTAAAAACTAAAGGTTAAGCCAAAACTCGCATGATGCGCTGTTTCCGTTAAATCTGTATCGAAAACGGGCAAAATATTGTAGCTTGCGTATAATCCCCAATCGCTAAACCCCATTCTAAGCATGGCATCTAATTTAAATGGGTTTACACCGTAATCTCCTTTTTCAGAAAAACGTACTTCATATCCTTCCTGGTCAGATTGTCGTTTAAGTTTAGAAATTACATTTACACCAGCAACAACTCCTGCAGACAGATAAAAGTTCTTGTCACTATTTTTATTTGAATTAAATTCTAACAATAAAGGAACCGTAAGGTACGTCAGGCGCAGTTTATTTTTATCATAAGAAATAACAGTATCCATTGTCGCCGTAATCGAATCTGCAGTGTAATTATAGATGTAATTGTTTTTAAACGTAAAGTTAGTAATGTTTAAACCTAAGCCAGTTGTGATTCCAATATATTCGTTAAATAAAGAAAACCTGTGCTCGGCAAAATTTAAATTCCAATTCCAAGATTTTGCCGGATTTATCTCTAAAAATCGGGCGTCGTCAAACGCTACTTTATTAGATGCATTTACTAACGTATTCACTCCAATATCTAAACCTGCCCAATGCGCGTCTGCCTTATTTTTGTCATCATCCTTATCAGGTTCTTCCATGTCCTCTAATGGAATATCTTTAATAATGATTTGCTTATTTTTCAGTTTAATTACGGTAGTGTCTGCTGGTTGTTCTTCTTGCGACCATCCTGTGTAACCAATTAAACCTATGAGCGTTAGCGTAATTAATTTTTTCATCCTTTTTTGTTTTGTGTAAAATGCGTTTGCCTTTTACTGGTTTGTAGTAAGACTAACAACCGTTAAAAAAGTTACAGTTTTTTTGAATTATTTTTATAAACCTCAAAAGTTCCAAATTTTATATGAAAACCTCCCGTGTTTTCTTCGGTTTCTTTTGCAGTTCTAAAATCTACGTCTTTATTGGTTACTGCTCCAACTAAGTTGGTTACTGCCCAGATTGGGTTGTTCATGCTGTTTAATGGTTCAGTTTTAGGCAATTCTGAAGCAAGTTTTAGAATTATTTCTTGCGGTTCTACCAGAACTGTTGGTAGAGATACCTTTTGTGTATTTTGGCGTACAGGCAGTTTTTCTATCGCAACTGGAAACTTTCTTTTTTGTTGTTTAACCTTTCCTTTTGCACTTCTATTTATATCGTTTACACGTTGTTTTTCAATAAAAGAACTACCCTTTTGCTCTGCTACTCGGTTGCTTTTCCATTGTATTTCTTCTTCAAGCTCCGAAGAAATAAACAGATCAACCTCATTTGACTTTGTGTAGCGCACGTTTGCATTATTTGTGTCAAATAAACTTGTAATACTAAATAGTAAGATTACTACAGCTGCTGCGCTAAACCAAGGCCAAAGTACAATTGTATTTTTTCGCTTTAACTTATTTTTATCTGTGTATACCCAGTTTAAGTTGGGCTGTAACTTCGTCAATGTATAGTAGCTTAACTCATTTTGTAAAGCACTATGTTCTTGTGTAAACCGTGATAGTTCAATTTGTTTAGTAGTAGATAATAATTTTTCTTCTGCAGCAATGGTAAATAATTCTACATTGTTTAATGTGATAACTTCATCCTCATCCCAAACCTTTAGTTCTGCCTTATTAGCATAATCAATTTCTTCAGGATTCAGGCGAACATCAGTTTCCTCAATCACTAAATCAGGGTGATGCATTAAAAATAGACGTAACGCTTCAGATAACTCTTCAGATAAATTACCATCGAGATAGTCTAAATAATATATTTCATAGTTCTCTATCGTAATCATTATACAAGTGCTTCAATACGTATTAAATAATTTTTTAGAGCTTTTCTGGCTCTAAAAATGTAAACTTTGACTTGGGCTTCGGTTAAATCTACAATTGCACCAATTTCGCTATAAGAATATCCGTCATAGTCGCGCAAGAGTACAACTGTTTTTTGTTTTTCTGGCAACCTGTCTAAAGCTACATTTAAGTGTTCTTGAATATCAAAGTTTGACTGTTTTGTTTGTATGATATTTGCGTCAGTTTCGATATTCATATCTACACTTCTTTTCTCTTTCTTTAGGATATCTAGAATACTGGTATAAGCCGTTTGAAAAAGATAGCTTTTTACCTTTTCCGGGTTGATTGTAGAGTGGTTTTGCCAAACTTTTGTAAATGTTTCTTGTACGGCATCGTCTGCAAGCATTTTATTTTTCAGGTGTTTCATGGCAAAACGATAAATTCCGTCTGCATATAAATCTACACTCTGATTATATTCTTTTACAGTCATTTACAAGTACATTGTGTTAGTAAGACTATTTTGTTCCAGAAAAGTTACACCTTTTTTTGCAACTATTTTTAATCTCATGAAATTCTCAGTAATCTTGTAGTTAAATAAAGAATAGATATGGCTAAGGTTAAAACTGCTTTTTTTTGTCAGAGTTGCGGATATGAAACACCTAAATGGTTAGGAAAATGTCCTTCTTGCGAAGAGTGGAATTCTTTTGTAGAAGAAATGGTTTCTACTACCAAGAAAGAGGTGGTTGCGTTTTCATCTTCTACAGGAAGAACAGCTAAACCGCAGAAAATTGCAGAGATAGAGTCTAAAAAAGAACCTAGAATCCAGTTAAGAGATAAAGAGTTGAACCGTGTTCTTGGAAATGGCCTAGTTGCAGGTTCTTTAATACTATTTGGAGGAGAACCAGGGATAGGAAAATCAACTTTATTGTTGCAAATGGCAGTAAAAGAAGTGGGTAAAACAATTCTATACGTTTCTGGAGAAGAGAGTGATCAACAGGTAAGAATGCGAGCAGAGCGAATAGGTTTGGATAACCAAAATTGCTTTATTCTTACTGAAACGAACATCCAAAATATTTTTAAGCAAGCCGAGTTAATGGAGCCTGATATGTTGATTATTGACTCTATTCAAACCATTTTTACGCAGCACATTGAAAGTTCTCCAGGAAGTATTTCTCAGATTAGAGAGTGTACAGCTGCATTGTTGAGGTATGCCAAACAGACAGAAACTCCGGTTTTTTTAATTGGGCATATTACGAAAGAAGGGTCGCTTGCCGGACCAAAAGTACTTGAGCATATGGTAGATGCTGTTTTACAGTTTGAGGGCGATAGGAACCATGTCTATCGTTTATTGCGTTCTATTAAAAATAGATTTGGTTCTACAAATGAATTGGGCATTTATGAAATGCTTGGAAATGGATTAAGACAAGTTGAGAATCCGTCAGAAATTCTTATTTCAGATTCTGACGCTACGCTAAGTGGAATTTCTATTGCTGCTACCATAGAAGGTTTGCGCCCTATGCTTGTAGAGATTCAAGGCTTAGTTAGTACTGCTGCTTACGGAACTCCGCAGAGAAGCGCTACGGGTTTCGATTTAAGAAGATTAAATATGCTATTAGCTGTGATGGAGAAACGCTGTGGATTTAAACTTGCAGCTAAAGATGTTTTTTTAAACATTGCTGGTGGAATCAGAATTGATGATCCAGCCATAGATTTATCTGTAGTTGCGGCTATACTTTCGTCAAATTTTGACGTTCCAATCGCAAAAAATATCGCATTAAGTGCAGAAGTAGGATTGGCTGGAGAAGTAAGACCGGTTAATAGAATAGACCAGCGTATTCATGAAGCACAGAAGCTAGGTTTTGATAAAATTATCATTTCTAAGCACAACAAAGGAATAGAACAAGCCAATTTTAAAATAGAAATTGTACAATGTACACGTGTAGAAGAGGTGTTAAAAGAACTTTTCTCACAATAAAATAAAAAAGAGATGCATTTGCATCTCTTTTTTTATCGTTTGGTTATCCAATTTTTTTAGTTTCTTTCTTAATTGAGGTATCTATTTCTAATTCCTTCAATACGGTTGCTTTGATACCTTCAACATCAAATCCGCAGTCTGCATACAGCTCTTGTTGTGTACCATGATGTATATATGCATCTGGTATACCGAGTCGCGTGAGGTTGGATTTGTATTTATTGTCGGCCATAAATTCAAGTATGGCAGAACCAAGTCCGCCCATAATTGCACCGTCTTCTAATGTAATTACTTTATCAAACTTAGAAAATACCTCATGTAAGAGTGTTTCATCTAAAGGTTTTGCAAAACGCATGTCGTAATGTGCTGCAGATATACCTTGTTCTTTTAGGTCACTAATTGCTTTTTGCGCAAAATTTCCCGGATGTCCAATACTTAATATGGCAATATCATCACCGTTGGTTAATTTTCTACCTGAACCCACTTTGATGGCTTTCATTGGAGTTTTCCATTCCGTCATCACCCCTTTACCTCTAGGGTATCTGATGCTAAATGGTCCCATATTATCTTGTTGGGCAGTAAACATTAAATCTCTTAATTCAGCTTCATTCATTGGTGCAGAAACTACCATGTTTGGTACACAACGCATGTAAGCTATGTCAAGAGCTCCATGGTGTGTTGCTCCATCTGCTCCGGCAAAACCTGCTCTGTCTAAACAGAAAACTACATTTAGGTTTTGCAATGCTACATCGTGTATAACTTGGTCGTACGCGCGCTGCATAAATGTAGAATAGATATTACAAAAAGGAATTTTACCTTGAGTAGCTAATCCAGCAGAGAACGTTACGGCATGCTGTTCGGCAATACCTACGTCAAAAGATCGGTCTGGCATTGCTTTCATCATAATGTTCAAAGAAGAGCCAGAGGGCATAGCAGGCGTTACACCCATTATTTTTTCGTTTTTCTCTGCTAATTCAACTATTGTGTGCCCAAACACTTCTTGATATTTAGGTGGTTGAGGAGATTTAGGTACAACTTTTACAATTTCTCCGGTTTCTTTGTTAAAAACACCTGGAGCATGCCATTGTGTTGGGTTTCCTTCTTCAGCTGGTTTATAACCTTTTCCTTTTTTTGTAATGCAATGCAATAGTTTTGGTCCAGGAATATCTTTCAAATCTTCCATTATTTTCGCTAAACCAATTACATCGTGCCCGTCAACCGGACCAAAGTAACGAAAGTTTAATGATTCAAACAGGTTACTTTGCTTTAGCAAACTACCTTTTAATGCAGTTGAAACTTTGCTGGCAACTGTTTGTGCATCAGGCCCAAACTTAGAAAGCTTTCCGAGTAATTTCCAAACTTCGTCTTTTACTTTATTGTACGTGTGCGAAGTTGTAATATCTGTTAAATAATCTTTTAAGGCACCAACATTAGGATCAATTGCCATACAGTTATCGTTTAAGATAACCAATAGATTAGCATCTTTTTCAAAACCAGCATGGTTCATTCCTTCAAATGCTAAACCGGCAGTCATAGATCCATCTCCAATTACAGCAATGTGTTGTCTTTCTTTTTCGCCTTTAGAATTGTTAGCAACTGCCATTCCAAGTGCAGCAGATATGGATGTGGAAGAGTGTCCTACCCCAAAAGTATCGTATTCACTTTCACTTCTTTTAGGAAATCCAGATATTCCACCTTTTGTTCTATTGGTATGAAAATTCTTTCTTCTACCTGTCAATATTTTATGTCCATATGCTTGGTGACCAACATCCCACACTAATTGGTCATATGGCGTATTGAAAACGTAATGCAAAGCAACTGTCATTTCAACCACACCCAGACTAGCTCCAAAGTGTGAGTTACCAATCTCTGAGATTACATCTATTATGTATTGACGCACCTCCTCAGAAACCTGTGGAAGGTCTTCAATGTCTAACTTTTTTAAGTCAGCCGGAAGCTCTATCTCATTTAAAAGTGGACCTGCTTTATATTCTTTCATAGCCTAAAGGGTTGNAATTAACAAAAATACACTAAGTGNANCTGTAGAACAAACATCAGAAGTATTTATTTTGTTTAAGTCTAACCTTATTTTATTCGTTCAGGATAAATAATTATTTGTTTTTATCGTGCTGAGAAACGGTTAAACTAAAAAAGCTGCTCGTTTTTATGGTTCACAGCTTTTTATTTAATTCACAGTTTATTTCTTCACAAAGGTTTTTTGCGCTATCCCATTTTGTGTTTNTACTAGCACAGTATATGTACCACCTTCAAAGTTGTCTAAATTTACAGAGTTTTCTTTTTGTTTAAGAACCAGTTTACCATTTACATTATAAATTTTAATTGACTTAACCTCTTCTTGCGTTTGAATAGTTAGAATGTCTGACGTCGGATTTGGAAAAATAGATACGCTAATTGCGTTATTTTCAATTAAACTAGCAACCGATTGAAAGTAATAGTCAGTGATTTGGTTTATCTCTAATGTACCTCCNAAGTTTCCAGCGTTTGTGATTTTTGTAACTTGATTATCTTGGTTGTACTCATATTCAGTGGTCTCCACATTTCCGGCAAATAAAATTTCTTCTAATGTTAGGTTTCCTTGTGTGTTGTAAGTGTAAACAAAAGATCCAGTTGCAAAAGACGAAAATCCATTTCCTACGTATGGGAAACCTTCTAAAAGTGTGAGGTTGTTATTGATAAATGTATATTCTAGTCTAAAAACAGAATCTAAACTTCCATTATTTTCCTCTAATAAATAAGTAATCGTTGGGGTATTGTTGTTATAGCAAGTAACCGTTTTATTGCCTAACTCTAAAACACCGTTGTTTAAAAAATAGCTTAAATAAGTTGTGGGATTATTGTTTACATCGTAAAAAATAGAATCAACAGCATCGTTTTCGATTGTACTATTATTCGAGAAAAAATTAACAATTTCTATTAGGTTACCATTGGCATCATAACTGTAATTTGTGCCATTGTTTATTAGATAATTTGTACCATCAAAAAAGAAGAAACTTTGATTTGTTAGGTTGCCATTCATATCGTACTGATATTCAGTTTTTCCAGTTATATTACCGTTTGCGGTTTCAAGGGTTTCAACTACGTTTTCGTTTAGATAAGTACTGCTTAGGTTATTTTGTAATTGAAAAGGAATTGAGGTATACACTTCGGCAGTAGAAAAATTTGGACTTTTATCTGTAAAAGTTACATAGTAAACACCTTCTTAAAGTTTAGTTTGGGTTTAAAATCATCTACGGTGTATAACTGAAAATTGTCATAGTTATACTTTAATGAGTCTTGGGATACTACGTTTCCTTGATCATCAAAAAATCGAGTTGCTGTTGCATCCAATTTGTTTTGACCAAAAGCAACTAGTGTGCTTACAAATGATGCGAGAAGTAAAATTTTATTCATGCTTTTTTTATAGCAAACATAGTGTTAAAATCCATTAGTTTTCTTTTTATTATGATTATTTCACAAAAAACACATCTAACTTATATGTAGTAAGTTACAACACCTTTTAAGTGTATAACTCAGCGTTTGAGTAGAGTCAAGTTCAAGCACACGCTTAACCTAAGATAAAGGTGTTTGATTTTTACGATAACTTGTTCTTGTACGTTAGCTGNTTAACTATAATCGGATTACAGTTGTGTTACTTTGTTCTTTTTTTAGTAGCGAATATTTCTTTTCTCGTATTAACAGAGTTAGCTTCTCTTTTAATAGATAACTCGGAAGACTAACTTTACGGTTGAAGACGGTAGCAATAAACTTTAAAACTTTATCTTTGCACGTTCAGAAAATAGCATATAACATGAGTGAAGTGAAAACGGGTTACAAAACATACGATGGATTAAGTCTGCCAAACGTTGCACAACGTGTATTAAAAAAATGGGAAGAACAAAACATCTTTGAAAAATCGATTACTACACGTGACGAAAATAAACCATTTGTGTTTTTTGAAGGACCACCCTCTGCAAACGGTTTGCCTGGAATTCATCATGTTATGGCACGTTCTATTAAAGATATTTTCTGTAGATATAAAACGTTAAAGGGTTTTCAAGTAAAACGTAAAGCAGGTTGGGATACACACGGTTTACCGGTTGAGCTAGGTGTAGAAAAAGCACTTGGAATTACAAAAGAGGATATTGGAAAGAAAATTACCGTAGAAGAATACAACAAAAAGTGTAGAGAAACGGTAATGCAATATACAGATGTTTGGAACAACCTTACCAAACAAATGGGATACTGGGTAGATATGGAGAATCCTTACATTACCTACGAAGCAAAGTATATGGAGTCGGTTTGGCATTTACTGTCTAAACTGTACAATAAAGATTTAATCTATAAAGGATATACCATTCAACCATACTCTCCTGCAGCAGGTACAGGTTTGTCCTCGCACGAAATTAACCAACCAGGTTGTTACAGAGATGTAACGGATACAACAGTTGTAGCTCAGTTTAAATTGGATTCTACTTCGCAAGAACAATTTAAAGCTTCTCCTTTAGGAGAGGGNTTAGAGAAGGAGGATTTGCATAAAGTGCACTTCTTAGCATGGACAACAACTCCATGGACTTTACCCTCGAATACTGCTTTAACGGTAGGACCAAAAATTGAGTATGCTTTAGTCAAAACGTTCAATCAATATACATTTGAAGAAATGTACGTTGTTTGTGCCAAAGGATTGGTTGGGAAACAATTTAAGAAACCATACTTCGCAGTTGAAAAAAGTGCTGATTTAGAGAATTATAGTGCCGGAGATAAGAAAATACCGTATCAAGTTTTGGCAGATTGTGTAGGATCTGATTTAGTTGGTTTAAAATACGAACAGCTACTTCCTTATGCGCAACCAATGGAAACGCCAGAAAATGCTTTTCAAGTAATTCCTGGAGATTTTGTTACTACAGAAGACGGAACAGGAATTGTACACACGGCTCCTACTTTTGGTGCAGACGATGCTTTAGTTGCCAAAGAAGTAAACGTTCCTGGCATGTTAGTAAAAGACGAATATGGTAACCCTGCTCCGCTTGTAGATTTACAAGGTAAGTTCAGACCAGAAATGGGAGAGTTTGCAGGAATGTATGTGAAAAATGAATATTATGCAGAAGGAGAAGCTCCAGAAAAATCAGCAGATGTTCAAATCGCAATTAAATTAAAAACAGAAAACAAGGCGTTTAAAGTGGAGAAATATGTTCACAGTTACCCACATTGCTGGAGAACAGATAAGCCTGTATTGTATTATCCATTAGATTCTTGGTTTGTAAAAGCTACGGCTGCCAAGAAAAGAATGATGGAATTGAACGAAACGATTAATTGGAAACCAGAATCTACTGGAACGGGTCGTTTTGGTAAATGGTTAGAAAACTTAAACGATTGGAACCTTTCTCGCTCTCGTTATTGGGGAATTCCTATCCCAATTTGGAGCACGGAAGAAGGCGATGAAAGAATTTGCATTGGTTCTGTTGAAGAACTGAAAAATGAATGCGATAAAGCAGTTGCTGCTGGTATTATGACTTCAAATCCATTAGCTNATTTTGAGGTTGGGAATATGTCTGATGACAATTACAATCAAATTGATTTGCATAAGAATTATGTAGACGAGATTACACTTGTTTCTGAATCTGGTAAACCAATGAAAAGAGAAGCAGATTTAATTGATGTTTGGTTNGATTCTGGTTCTATGCCTTACGCACAATGGCATTANCCATTCGAGAATAAAGANAAGGTAGAAGCTGAAACAGGGTATCCAGCAGATTTTATTGCAGAAGGTGTAGACCAAACAAGAGGTTGGTTTTATACGCTTCATGCAATTTCTACAATGGTTTTTGATAAGGTTGCTTACAAAAATGTAATCTCTAACGGACTGGTTCTAGACAAGAATGGTCAGAAAATGAGTAAACGTTTGGGTAACGCAGTTGATCCGTTTACTACTTTAGATAAGTTTGGACCAGATGCTACGCGTTGGTACATGATTACAAATGCACAGCCATGGGATAACTTGAAATTTGATTTAGAAGGAATTGCAGAAGTGCAACGTAAATTCTTCGGAACACTTTACAATACGTATTCTTTCTTTGGGTTATATGCCAACATTGATAATTTTTCATACGCAGAAGCGGATATTAATTTAGCGGACAGACCAGAGATTGATAGATGGGTAATTTCTAAATTAAACTCCTTAATTAAAAACGTAGATGCAGCATTTGCAGCTTACGAACCAACAAAAGCAGGACGTTTAATTCAGGAGTTTGTGAATGATCAAATGAGTAATTGGTANGTGCGTTTGTGCAGAAGACGTTTCTGGAAAGGAGAGTATACAGAGGATAAAATTTCTGCATACCAAACGCTCTACAACTGTTTAGAAACGGTGGCTATTTTAAGCGCACCCATTTCTCCATTTTTTACCGATGAATTGTTTAGTGATTTAAACGCAATTTCAAAGAAACATAAAGTAGAATCTGTTCACTTAGCAGATTTCCCAAAGGCAAATGAGGCAGCAATAGATTTGGAGTTAGAAGCTCAAATGGAAATTGCTCAAAAAGTATCTTCTTTGGCATTGAGTTTAAGAGCGAAAGAAAAAATTAAAGTTCGTCAGCCATTACAAAGAATTATGGTACCTGTTTTAAATCCAGAATTTAAAGCAAACTTGGTGCATGTACAGGACTTGATTATTTCTGAAATAAACGTGAAGGAAATTGATTTATTAGAAGATACAACCGGCGTTTTGGTAAAGAAAATTAAGCCAAACTTTAAAACAATTGGTCCGAAATACGGAAAGCAAATGAAAGCAATTGCCGGAATGGTAAACCAATGGGGACAAGTAGAAATTGCACAAGTAGAAGCCAATAATGGTTGGACAGGTGAAGTAGCCGGAGAAAACATTGCCTTAGATATGGAAGATTTTGATATTGTTACAGATGATATTCCAGGTTGGTTAGTTGCATCTGAAGGTGGTTTAACCGTTGCGTTGGATATAACCTTAACAGATGAATTGAAACAAGAAGGAATTGCCAGAGAATTGGTTAATAGAATTCAGAATTTTAGAAAAGATTCTGGATTAGAAGTAACCGATAAAATTAAACTTACCATTGAGACATCCTCAGCAATAGCCAAGGCGGTTACCGTTAATCAACAATACATTTGTGATGAGGTATTGGCCGTAGGGATTGAACTAGGAAACTCAGGGAATGACGCAATGCTTGTAGATATAGAAAACGAAGGAGATACTAAAATTAAGTTGGTAAAAAACTAAAAATACACCTTTAGGTTGCAGGGTTTGACTTATTATAAGTCAGACCCTTTTTTGTGTTTTGTGCTCTTTATTATAAAATTCATACCATTTAAACTCAGTTGTTAGCGCTTAAGTCAATGGTTAAAATTGACGTTTATTCTAGGCTTGAAAACTGTACTTTTAGNACAAACTTAAAATTATGATAAAAAATTTACTTTTAGCTACAACACTTGTATGTAGCACACTCGCATTTTCTCAGAAAGATATTGCAGTAACGATGAATACGCCAGCAGATGGATCAACAGTTCAGAGTAACGCAGATGTTCAATTATCTTTTACGGTAGAAAACGCTGGAACAACAGATTTAATTGCTACAGATTCAGTTTTCTACACCTTAGGAATCAATAACGGAGGGTCTTTTTTAGATCTTTTTGGTGGTTTATTACTTGCAGACAGAATGGATGCTGTAGTAACTCCAGGTGGTACTTGGGATGTTGATTTTACTGTTCCTCAAGTTATTTTTGACGGACTAAACTTTCCTTCTGGTGATTTAGAAGCGAATATTTCATTATGCGTAGTTGCTTTACTTTATGAAGATACAAGTGCTGTTCCAGCAACTGAAGTATCAGATGCAAATAATGCTTCTTGTAGTAATGTTTTATTTGTTGCAGATTATGCATCACTGAATGAAAATCAAATAAACGAAACAAATGTTTTTCCTAACCCAGCACAAGATATTGTAACAATAGAAACAACTGCAAAAGGGTTAAAAACAGTTGAGGTTGTAAACCTTGCAGGAAAACGCGTTGCGAATCAAAATTTTGAAGCAGATAACACTACACTAGACGTTTCTGGTTTGAAGGATGGACTCTACATTTATACGATTTCTGTTAATAATACAATTGTAGCATCAAACAAATTGATGATTAAATAATTAGATTAATTATATACGTTAAGAGGTCTTTGCAATAGCAAAGACCTTTTTTTATGGATAATTCTTTTATTGTGCATCTGTATAATTGAATGTAAATTGTAACGGATTTAAATCAAGTAAAATGAAAAATTCATTTTTTAATATAAAAACACCGTGTTCTGAAAGTTGGGACAATATGTTGCCCAATGAAGAAGGAAAGTTTTGTGTAAAATGTGACTTAAACGTGGTTGATTTTACATGCGCTACTTCTAAAGAAATAGATGATTATTTAAACATCAAAAAGAATGAACGTGTATGCGGAAGAATATCGGTTTCAAAACCTAAACGAGTGATGAGAAGAGCTGCGATTGGGCTGGCAATAGTATCGTTAACTTGGCCTACCTACGGTTTTAATTGGGATGCTCAACCGCAAACACTGCCGTCTTTTACTTTAGTACAGAATTCGTTTGCCGTAATTCAAGGAGAAATTAAAGATGCAGAAACAGAAGAACTATTGCCTTTTGTAAAAATAACCACTACCGTTGACGGAAAAATATATGGATGTATGTCTGATTTTGACGGCAGATATAAGTTGCAAATTCCAAATATGACTAATCCAAGTGATACGGTTCTATTGAATTTCTCACATCTTGATTATGATTCAATTCAACAATCTGTTGTAGTTAAGAGCAATCAAATTTCTTTCTTAAATATTAGTATGAATAGTGATATAGAAGATATTAGTATCGGAATAATAGTGAGAGAACCAATTATCGATATCAACGGAAATCCGTTTGAACATAAAATAACTGAACCTTTTAAAAGAAATAAGGATAAATAAAAGATGTTCGTCCTAACTTTACTAAAATCAACAGTACGTCGTACTTTCATAAATTTAAGCAATGAAAAAGACAAATATATCTATACCAAATCCTTGCTTTGAAGATTGGGGTAGTATGACTAAAACAGAGAAGGGCAGATTCTGTTTGAGTTGTGAAAAAGAGGTAGTAGATTTTTCTGTATTAGATAACAACGCCGTAGAAAGTATACTTGCAACTAAACCTATTGGACAAATTTGTGGTAGATTTAAAACTACTCAGTTGGTTGAAAATTCCGTAGATCAAAATCAACAAACTCCCTATGCTTTAGATTTGTTAAAAGTAGCAGCTTTGTTAGCTATATTACCGTTAACCGATGTTGCTATCGCGCAAACGCAATTGCTGAATAGTAATATAATTAATATAGAAACAATAGAACTTTCTAACACTGTTTATNCTNGTAAAGACAGTTTAAAAATATCNGGTTCTATCAAAGACACCCTAAATAAGGTAGCCGTATCTTACGCAAAAATTGAGGTAAAAGATAGATCAGAAACGCTTGTAGCNTATTCTGAATTTAACGGACAATTTACAGTTAATTTANCAGAAGATTATTGGCAGAAAAATGAATATTTACACCTGGAGGTTGCAGCNGAAAATTATGAAATTAAACAGCTNAAATTTTCTAAAGATGATTTAGAGCAAACATTAATTCAAGATTTTGAANTGGTTGTAATTGTTGCTAGAAAACCAAACATAAAGCNAACAGGTGCAGTGGTTCAACGGACAAAGGGTTTACCAGTAAGGTATCCAGAACCCATTAGAGTGAATAAAGGAGCACGTGTTAAAGCCTGGATTTTTCATCCTTTTAAAATGATGCGTTATAGAAAAGACAGGAAATGAAAGTTTAACGATAAAAATTCATTTCATCACAGTACTTTTCAACTTCTGGTGTAAGTAAGTACTTCACAGATTTATTTTCTTTGATAGCTTTTCTAATAAAACTGCTAGAAATTTTCATAATAGGCGTATCTTCTAAAACAGTAATATTCTCTTTTTGTATATCTATGTTAGACGAAGTCTTTGAAATATCCTCTCCTGCCTTTATTTTTTCTAATTCTTGAATGGTTAAAACCCTTGGGTATACAACAATCTCGTGATTTTTTAAGATTTGCTCATAGTTTTTCCATTTATGAAAACTTCTGAGATTGTCTTCTCCCATAATTAGGGTAAACGAGTTATTTGGGTATTCTTCCTTTAAATAAGCTAGTGTATTTACTGTATAAGAAGGTTGCGGAAGTTTAAACTCTATATCAGAAGCTCTCAGNTTTGGNTTATCNTCTACNGCAACTTTTACAAGCGCTAAACGATGATGATCTGCCAATAAAGAACTCTTTTTTTTATGTGGGTTTTGAGGCGAAACAACCAACCATATCTGATCCAAATCAGAATTGTTGGCCAAATGATTGGCAATTACTAGGTGACCAATATGCACTGGGTTAAATGAACCGAAATATAAGCCGACCTTCATATTTTATTTATTTAAAAAAGTAGAAACAATTTTTTCTGCTTCTATCAAAGCCTTGTCTAAATCATCGTTTACCAAAATGTAATCAAACTCTTCTGCTTTTGATAGCTCTTCTCTAGCTTTAGACATTCTTTGGTTAATCTTATCTTCTGTTTCTGTACTTCTGTAACGCAATCTCTTTTCTAACTCATCATAAGAAGGTGGTTGCACAAAAACAGCTAAAGCATCTTCGCCAAAAATCTTTTTTAAGTTTAGTCCACCAATCACATC